>Ga0157364_1004981_pt1 | contig 13391 bp, 9 predicted proteins | sample AttsexASBM2_FD_111476 | JGI IMG/M metagenome (GOLD analysis project Ga0157364, IMG submission 111476) | Fungus gardens microbial communities from leaf cutter ant in Ribeirão Preto, State of São Paulo, Brazil - Atta sexdens ASBM2 | ecosystem: Host-associated > Fungi > Mycelium > Unclassified ... | reverse complement strand
TTACACTCAGTGTATTCCAAGAGAAAACGCTATTACTTTCATTAATAATCAACAAATGACAGAATTTTTCATGTAAGATTCTATTCTCGAATTTAATTTTTGCTCAAATTTCATCTAGCTGTATTTTGAAACGACTGATACGAAAAGATTTTGTGGAAGTATCTAAAAATTTATTTAAATATAAATCTGAAAATAATTATGTAAAACTTAAATAATTAATAATAATACTGAAAAAAGTTTTAATATTCTATAATCAGTTTAAATGTCTTATATAATTATTCTAATGGTCAACAAAAAATTATTTTTAGATCTGTATCTAGTTAAATTTTTAGATACTTTAGCAAAATCGTTTCGTAATTCACTAACTTTAATAAGGTACATACCAGCTAAAAGGAATCTAGGAGAAGACAATTTTTAAGATTTGGATATTAAAGAAGAGAATTCTTCTTCACTTTTAGTATTGTATATTTCACCTGAAATATGTAAGTTGGAGTGCTAATTGTATATACGCGTCCGGGCTGACTCTGCAGGACTTTATGAACTCCTTCGAGTAATCCTCGAACCACAGAATACAGAGGTCCAAATCTTCGACTAGACTGAAGAACAAAAAAGAAATATTATGAATGCAGATTTACAAATAGAATATTCAGAATTATTTTTTCTAACAATTTTCTTAACTAACAATTAGCAAGCTTTCCATACTATTTCTTTCTTTTTTCCAGACTTACGCGTCAAAGTTCATCATGGCTTCTCGGATGTCGTTCAAACTTTGCTCGGTGAGACACCATTCTAGCTTTTCGGGTGCCGGCAGATGCGAGGGTACCAAATTCTCATCCGGTGGTGACATAGAGTCCACCTTCTCCGTTATATCCTCGAATGCATTGAAGACGGCCGGTGCTTCGCCAGCGGAATGTTCATACGTCAATCCCCACATTCCGTCCTATGTTAAGTGTTATATATTTGCAAAATGAAATCTGAATAAAGTGCAAACAAAAAATTGAATAGAATTTTGTTTTTTTCGTATCAAGAAGTGACAGTTTGTTTTAAATATCAGAAACGATCGTGGATAAAAAAAATAATATTTCATGGAAGACAATATTTGATCAAGAATTCGTGTAAAGAATATATGAAAAAATTTAATAAAAACTGTTCCGTTCCATTTCGAGGAAGTCTTTTTTGAAACGATGAATAAATTATATCATGTAATAAAACTATTGACATTAAACAAATAAATGATATTATAGCTGGATGCTCTATAATTGATGATTACAATTTAATCTCAAAAACATTAAAAAATAATATTAATGGAAATACTATTTTATAAACATAATGGATAATACAGAAATATGCGCAAGAAATATTATATACAGTAAATAATTAATATTTGTAAGTTATTCATTATTTGCGATAATTGTTACAAAAGTAATTATATATAATCGTTTGCCTATTAAAATGTTATTATTATCGCGCATTAATAATTAATGTGAATGGCTAAAAAAGAGAAAACGATCGATTAAACAATCTCATTCGTTAAAGCAATATGATTAATAAATAAAAACTATACATAGAGATATCCCCATCGCGAAAGATTAATTAACCAATCAATCGTAAATGAAACAGGGAGATAGAGATCGAATGCGCGGGACTATTTTTATCATCAGTGAAAATATTCCGACAGGAAGTTAAGTTAGACATTCTGTCGTGCGATATATGAAAGCGCAACGTTAGCGTAATAAAACACCGTCGCGGGTTCACGAACGGTGATTTCGCCCGTGAACCCTGACACTAATCAAATCGAAGAGTCATCTTGGAAGCGGTGAAAGTGATAAGTTCAATTTGGCCGAGTGCAGAAAACGTATTATCATGAATTGTTGTCTACCATAGGAGGATTTCTCAAGAAACTACGCTAGAAATATCATTTGGTATCGCATTGTGCGTTTTCTCAATCTATAAAGAACTCTCTCTAAGTGCACCAAGCACGTTCGAATTTCGATCAGATTACAATAAAAAATCGATTCCATTTATTTCACTTCAGATTTGAACATCGGATGCTAAATTAAATTTCGAATCGATCTCAAATATTTACATATTCAATTCTCTTATATCTTGAAAAGTTTTATTGGCTTTCACAGCGATTCTCAAATAGATGAAGTCATCTCGTTTTATTTCGAGACAGAAGGAATGATGATCAAATTAAAGTTAATGGTTTTACAAAATTAATAAAGTTAAGTTAAAAGTTGAAGGAATAAAAAATTAACTTAACGTAAGTTAAGTCAATATTGAATTAACTTAAGTTAAAAAAAAAAATTAATTTTGAAAAAAATTATTTTTGAGATCATAATGTCCTAATTTTTCTTAAAATGAGATTAACATAGATTATTAAATAAATTAAATTTTTAATTTTTTTTATTCATATGTGATATAAGTATATAACACATAATGATTTAACTATATAAGTTATATAACTTTAAAAAAACAGCCAGCACATACAGAAGATACAAGATTAGTAATTATTTTTTAATAAATCTTAAGCCATAAGAAATTGACCAATTACAATCGAATGCGAGAAGAATATTTGATTGTAATTAGTCAATTTCTTACGACTTAAAGTTTAAAACACCTATTGTAGATCCGAACTAAGGCTTATAGCATAAGACATAATCACATAAATCAATCATAGGGCTGTATTAGCATCTTAAAAAATTACTTAAGAGGGTCTAGGTCTTTATGAACAGATTACGAATATACGCCCTTAGTCTTATTATATCTTATTATTTTTCTAAGATATTTAAAAAAGATAAAAAAATTTTTTAACTTAAAAAAAAGTTAAAAAGTTCACATTTAAAAGTAACTTAGTTAAGTTAAAATTTAAAATTAAGTTAAATTAAAAGTTATTAACTTTTAACTTTTTTTTAACTTTTAATATTTTAACTAGTTACTACCCAACCCTATATAATATTCATTGCGCAATAGAAACGAAACGTGAGCGCATTTACAAATATCGTAGTATCGACTGTTGATGTGTAGTAATTAATGTATGTTCGTTAAACATACTTTGCCGAGGATAGCATGGAAAGTTTTGTCGAACCAGCGATTCGCGCCCAAGTGCCGGGATCCTCCACCGTGGAGAACGTGATGAAGCACGTTCGCGTAATCTCGGTCGCCAATCCATCGGTCCTCCTTCTTCATGGGATTGTTAAATGTGGTAGGCAGCACGTCGTCGTCGATGCAAACAACACAGAGACAGCGCTCCAACAGCTCCAGATTGTGACGATTGCGCTCATCTAGAAGTCGTTTTGCAGTCTCGTTAATTCAGACGGCAGTCCAGCTTCGATATATTATATATAACTTTGTAAAGCGCAGCAAAAATGTGTCCCTCGTATGTTAGGGATTGGAAAATATAATAATGCCGTTATTCTTATCGTTATTTTTTATAATAACAATTTAATAATTTTCCAATAAATGATGTATGATGGTGACAAGTTTTTCAGAAGTTATTGTAGAAAGTAACGGTAAAAGTAACATTCCATCCCTGGATCAACATGTTGAATTTATCATTGCCTGCATTATGGTCTTATGTCTCTGTAATTGATTTTATTGCTTGTATTTTACTGTTTAAATTTTTGTGTGTACTATGACCCATAATAATATGAAGATAAATATTATTCGAATATAATATTACGAAATAATATGAAAATAAAAAATTAAGAGCGATAATGAAGAATTGCTGCAATAATAATGGGAATCGAATGAAAAATACTAGAAAATTTGCATTGCCTGCAATGGAAGGTTAAAAATGTTCACTATTTTTTTTCGCAGCGATTCGAAAACAGATCATTCCTTTTCATTTCGAAGCGCGAAAGAAGATAATCAAATTTATATAATATAAGTTTTAAGTAGCTTTATTGTACAAGATTTACGCGTAAATATGAAACTAGAATGCATTTATGAGACGAGGTCTATTAGAACGAGACACCGGGAGCTTGCCATTTTAGAGTTACAATCTCTCCGTTGTCTTCGCGACGCTCTTGCCTTTAATTAATCAACACGAACGCGGGTCGCCGTTAGCTCGTTAGTGTCGACCGTTCATTCGATTTGTAGGCGTAGGTTCTCGTTGAGCAAGGTCGGGTTAGGGAGTTAATAGGAATATTGCGAATATTGGCGAAGCGGTGAACGCGAGTGAATAATTATGGCGAGGGCACGTGGCGACGAGGGTCGTCCGAAGACAGGCGAGCTACTTTTTGGGTACCAGATTATTACATCTCTCTCTCTCTCTCTCTCTCTCTCTCTCTCTTTCAATAATAAAATAAACCGCACGGAAAGGACGGAAAGGATGTTGCCCAAGTATTTAAACATTTAAGTAGATACAAATATAAAAATAATTTTTTTCCATCATTAAAATAATTATGTACGAGAAAACTCAAGAATGATGAGCAAAAAGCCACGAAATTGTAGCCATTTGAACATCTTATATGATTTAATAATAATAATATATATAATTATAATTTAATATATTTATATATTAATATAATAAATTATATAATAAATTAATATAAATTTTTATAATCCAACAAAATTAATTTCTGCATTCAATTAAAATTTAATGTTACTTCAGTAAAACAATTTTTGTACCATAATTGAAGAGATTCATGAATAAATCATTTAACTGACAATATAATAACATTACGAAGCATGAAATTTATTTCACACATGACACATACCATGTGTAAATTTGGAAACTAAATGAACAAACTCAATTATGATAATAAGCGATATAACTATTTTAATAATTCTGAAAGAGTAGCTGTTGTAACGTTCTGCATCACACGAAGCTGAACTAATTATGTATTTATTCGTTGCAAGAAACTGAACATTACATGCGTTATAGATCAATACAGTTTTTTATCTCCTTTCTAGATCCTATAAAAACGATATTAACAATGCTGCTCGAAGAAGCTCGACATAATGACGACAAAAAGAGACCTTAGATACTGCTTTAAAAGAATTATGAGCTTTCTCTAATTAAATCGCTTCGATGCTTATTAATCTACCTTTAATCATGAAAGCTTAAAAAGTCGACAATTTTTTTTTACAATTGCACTGCTCTTTTTCCGAAAGAAAAATCCGCAGTATGAGAGCCTCTGAATTAAGCGCTTAAAGTACGATGTTCCCTTCGTAAATGGAATGCTTATACTCAGTAGAACACCTTTAACCGTCGTCATACGTACTTTTTATCAGCTCCTCCCGCGCCTTCGCCCAGGCTGGGCGCTTTGTGGTCGTGAGAATTCCAACTGGCGGAGTTCTAGGATCGGCTTTGGTTTCCATGATCCTTAATAACTGCTGGACCAATTCGATTTCAGTGATTCGGCCTCGATCCGATGCCCTCACCGGCACGCTATAAAACTGCGGGAGAATAAACAAAAATCTCATGACATCATTTTGTAAAATATCTCTTCTCTCGACATCGCATCGTTCAATAAAATATTTTTGATGTTGAGTTTAATAAATTAATTGAAGAAATAATAAAACAAAATTAATCTATCACTACATATAATTTAATTGATGAGTAAATCCTGAAATACGAATAAAATCCTGAAATATATTAAAGAGCGAAATGTAAAAATATAAAGAAATTATCGTCAAACATTTCCTATCAATGCGATAATATCCATCTCTGAATCTCACCTGATTATGATGCGCGACGATAATGTGGTCGCCGGAAGACGCTCTATCCAGGACAATTTGCTCGTCGTTGTTTACACCGGGTCGTCGATAAATCCGGAATATTTGGTAATGCTGCGCCATGCAGAGCGGTTGCATGGTCTTGCCATCTTTGGATTTCACACGTTCAATCTCCAATCCGGATCTATTCAAATCCAGAGTTTATTCTCTCTTTCGAATCGTATCTGCGCGCATTTTATTTGTCATGAATTAAAGCTCAAACAGTCGTATGAATTAATATTGAGTAACAGAAGAGCTTGAGTAACAGAAGTATACAAGCTCATAAATATTTACTGATGAGGTTTTTTTTAAGTTATCGCAATCGAGAAAATCTGCAAATTTCCATCTGATTCATGTTAATTTATGCAACGATATCAATTAAAAATATTAATTTATTCAATTAATTTATTTATTCAATTAGTTCATTTATTCTATAGAAAATTTATTATAATAAAAAAAAATAAACTTGTGAGAAATAAAAAAGCAGGAGTAGAATCGACTTTCTGTTGACTTCATCGTTCTCGCCTTTTAGATCTCTCCTTCTCGTTTCATTTCAAAGAAACGCGAGACAAGATGAGCTATATTTGCAGTTAAGAAAACCTAGGGGCGGGCTTCCCTTCGCGAATTTGCGTTAGTTTTTGAAAGAAAGGAGCACTCTCCTCTCCGGCTTCTTCTCGTCCAGATGCAGGATTCCGAGGATCCTTTGAGCTCGCGAAAACGTCCGCTCATTCCCTTTCCTCTTTATGCTTTCTATGGATCTTACGGCCCGGATTTCCTCGCAGACGTACGTTCTCTCTAAATTGATTTCAGCGCGGCTTCTTTTTGTCCTCGATCAAGATGAGATCAGTACATCGGCTCGTCGCGTCTCTCCCTCGATTAGCGAATTTGCGCTCTTCAATCTCAATGATTGCTCCGATATGAGGGGCAAATTGTATACAATAAACGCATGGAAAGAACAATTTTATGGAAGTATTTAAAAATTTAATCCGATATAAATCTGAAAATATTTATATTAGACTATAAAAATTATTATGTACAAAGCCGTGATCAGATTAAAGATTAAAGTTGAGATTAAATTGAAATTTAACCAATCGAAGCAAAATTCACTAAACTTGAGATTAGTTTTCTTTTTTTTGTTTAATTAAGTTCCAATCCAATCTTAATCTCTCACAGTTTAACACGTAATGAATAATGCTGTAAAAAGTATTTTTGATGTTCTAGCAATCAGTTTGAGTGTCCTACAATTATTTAGATGGTCTAATTTATATACAATTATTTAGATGGTCTTATTTTTAAATCTGTAAACATTTATTTTTAGACATTTATTTTAACAAAACAGTTCTTTCCGAAATAGCTCGCATAGAAATGATCGTAAAAATCGATGAATAAAACGAAATACATATACATTCGAGTTTAATAAAATTGAAATATTCGATATGTTCTCTGATATATTCAGCGATGGAACGAAATCTTGTTTGCTTGCGAAACTTATGATTGAATGCGATTCACATTCCGGATTATATAGAATGAATGGGCAAGATTGCAGAAAATTGCAAAACGTTACCTCACCTGTCCAGCAATTCCTGATAATTAAGCAGCTCGGTGAGAAATCGCGCGAGGAATACCGCGGCTTCCTGCTGGTTCGCAAATCTTTTCGGTTTCGCAGCTAAGCCGGGGTTGCTGTTAATTGGCAGAGCCAATGGGACGGACAGGTACATGTCATTTAGCCACCATTCTGTCGCCTGCAAACAGAATTAATCTATCATTAAATAAATAGATGATTTAATAACCATATATTTTTTTATACTATTACAATTAGAGAGTCACAAATTGTTATGAATTATTAATTGTTATTACAATTAAGTGTGATCGTTTTTAATTATCAGTTATGCAGTCAAATGTAAAATCATTCAGCAATGATCGCGATTAAAAATTACGTAGGTTTATGTGATTCAATGATGGAGAACGACAGGCCGATGATCGTTACGTCATCAATATATGAGAAGCATTATCAGCGTGAGATTGCATAATAATAATTATGCTATATATAATAATTACTCAAGATGACGTCGCGCAGCCTTGCGTGAAAGTATACCCGGAAGACTGCCAAGGGAAAAATAAAATATATTGGCGAAAAGAGATTCTCGAGGGAAGTTACAACCAAGAACGCATCGGTAGTTGCGAGCATGATTATTTTGCGAAGCAATGATTTGCGAGAAGACACTAATGTGTAACCAGGAATGCTTCAAACTTCCCGGAAATAAATCACTCGTGACGAATTAGGTATTATCGTGTGATTCGTTAGAGTATCGATAAGCAGATAATAGTTGCTTTTTCTATTTACATCAAAACTTAGATAATTCTCATTTATGACGTCATAACACAATTACATTCTTTTTCCATTCTGGCATGCAACTGAGTTTTTTACTTACAATCCGCACAAGCTCGAGACCGTGTTTTACTGAGTATTACTAACTCACATTAAAAGTGAGATTATAAACTTGTGTTGTTACGCGAACTTACATCAAAGTCACCAAAGTAAGCAAAGTAAGTAGTATAAAATACATAATTTTATTCAGTATCACTTGTGTGAAAATGGAAAGTAACTATCCAGCATGTCTCGAAAGCAGGAAAGTCTCGTAGATGCGTATTGACGACGCATGGAGACGTTTCTTCTGTCGTAAATTATATTGTCGTACCCGGCACGAGATTTAATTTTATTGTCAGTTCCATCAATTTCTTGTCTTTTTAATCACGCATAATTTTGTTACGTAATTCAACATCGCTCCAGCGTGTCATCGTTTTTGACACTCGACAATCGGGAATCAGCCCCGTACGTCATTAAATGCGGATTAAACAATCGAGTTTTGTCGCCGACTTTCGCGTGATAAAATCACTCGTGCTGAAAGAGGGAATGGCAAAATTGCCGTGAAACTTAAAATCCATAGTTCACAAGTCCTTTTAAATTGCTTTTTAAATTAATGTAATGTCTCGATATATGGAGCACTTTTCTTTTTGCGTTAATCCATTTTTGTCAATGTAATATATATAATTATAAATATAATAAATACAAGTATAATTAGCTTTAATTTCGGTTTAACTTATTTTTATCTTTTTCTTTTATTGTAAAAATTAAAAAAAAATAAAAAGAAATTGTTAAATCGAAATTAAAGTTCATCCATAAGAAATAATAAAAATGGATTTAAGTGCAATAAAGATTTCCAGAATTAATTTAGTGTAAATGCTGAAAAAATCTTCACAAATATTAAAAATTTTATAAAATTAAAACTTCAGATAACTTTTTACAACTTACTTTTTTTATTTATTTTGGAATCCAACCAAAGAAAACATTTTATTTTATTGAAGTTCTTAGAGTAATAAAAAAAAATTTTTTTTTTAATTTAATTATTAATCACATATTTAATAATTTACTAATAATTAACTAAATTTAAAATATTAATTATGTTATTAATAATTAATCATTTAACGTGCATGCATATACATATAATTATAACAACTAAATTTTATCATTTGTCTACATTTCATGATATTTAAGATCTTCTATATTTATTTTACAACCTATTTGAAAGAGGCATCATGTTACGAACTTTCTCGCAAATATAACGAGAGTTAGTAGTCACAATTCATACAATGAATGTTGTCATGTCGAAGAAAATATTTTCCCTGGTCTCTCGCAAGAAACTCATAGTAAAACATATCTTCCGTTTATTCGTAAAAAAATAGGTGCTTTCCAGCAAGAGGCACAATATAACACAATGTAACACAGTGATCATTAAATTTCATCTTTGTTTAATGTTAACAAATAATAAGGTAGGATATAATAACACATTGTATTATACTGTGTTATTTTTGTAACACAATGTAGGTGTGTTTTTAATTTTCGCTCTCTCTCTCTCTCTCTCTCTCTCTCTCTCTCTCTCTCTTCCCCAAAATCTATTCGCAACACCAACCGTTCCGCGGATACCTGAGTTAATGTTTTATCATTACGATTGTATTTAATCTTTTATGATCACATTTCTTAAAAATTCCGTAATCACACTGGAGTTAAAATGATCCCGAGCGTATTTAATTATCGATTCACTTTTTTTGATCTATGAAATAAAAAAAATACTTATTAAATACACTCTGTTGCGAAATTCTCTATATTTTATTGACAATTGTTGCTATCATTAGCTAGTGACAGCCAATGAAAGTTATGGTTTCTTCCAGGATTGTCCTGTCATTGGCTATCGCTAATTAATGATAGCGACAGTCATCGATAAGACGTTTAAAGAATCCCCGCATCTAGGATTTTCATTTTGACCTCAGTGTGACTACGAAGAGTTAACGTTACGCTAGACTGCAGTTTTACGATATTTTAAATAATTACTTTAATCTACGTGTTCTCGATTCAATTCAACCAACCGTGTGATAAATTCTTCAAAAATTCTTTTATTAAATCAATTGCTGATGTATTCAGTATCAGGTGCTTGCAACGAGAGACGATCCTTCGTCGAAAATGGAAAATCAACTATAAATTGACCAAATAGTCAAGAGCGGTGATAGATTCGATAGCGACGGGATATGCCGCTATGATCGAACTAACGACTTAAACTAACTTTAATCTCATCTCGGAGCCGGATAATCCTACACGCGCGGCCGTAATTGTATCATCCCCCTGAGAAGTGGGACTTCTTCTTTCTCCTCGCGCGATTCTAGGTCAGTGTGACGAGCCGCGTGTCGCAGCTCGTGTGCATGCATGTTTCACGAGATCCGTCTCCACGTCAATACAACGTATCGCGACTCCGCTTTCGAATCGCCTATAGATAGAACTTACGAGCTCGAGCTTGTCGCGTATTCGCAGAATAAAGGGCTATATTTGACCGGGGAATGACACCGTTTCGATATTGCAACTGGGATATATCGATGGAGCACTTGTATTCTTTTTTTAGATCGCTAATATATAGTTTCGGCGATTCGACGAACAAAGGATCGCGCACGAGAGACTTTGTCGGTTTTTTCCCCGGATCGGATGCAAATCCTTCCGAACTGAATTTAGAGTCGGGATTTTACTGCCGTAAATTTTATGACACATCCGATCGAATTTTCTATCCGCGAATGACAGAAATCGATGAGAGTTAAACAAATTAAATTCTAAGAGATTTTGCGAGGATACGTTCATTATCTGAATAAAATAAAATTTCTTCAAAAAAGTTTCATTCTGTCCATTTTATTTCTTAATCAACTCGTTACAATCGTTACATGCAATAATAAAATCTCCTTTGTCAGATTTTAATTTAATAGAACTCAAAATGTAATATTGATTTAATTGAAATCTAATTTGAAGCCTCGCTGTAAATAAAAGAATTACAACTAATTCCTTGTCACATCTTCGTTAAGAAAGTTTCTTATTTATTATGATATTTTTTCTAAAAAGATTTTACTTTATTTCATTTTCTTTCTGTGAATATACGGGGTGCATCACCAAAATCCGGACAAATCGAATAATTTCTTTAAACAAAATGTTTCATGAAAATGTCAATTTTCATGAAAAATTAAATATTACAAAAAATCCTTTTACATGGCACTTGGGGGATCCCTGCATAATTATTCGATATATCCTCCATTAGCTTGAATGACGACCTCTATTCTTGTTTGCACGCATGTTGTAATGTAGGGCTGTCCATGCCGACGAATGCTGCCTCAATAGTGGTTTTTAATGACGTCATATTGGGATGCCGAGATTTGTTTGTGACTTTTTCTCTATACGTAGTTCAAGGGATTTAAATCTAGACTGTTGGGAAACCAGAATGAGAGCCGAGGCGAGCAACTCGGCTTGTCCTGGAAGCCTCAGAGAGCATCTGTCGTATCTTTAATGTGTACGATTTGTATCGAAAGTTCTCCTCGACAATTCGAGGCATTGTTGGCTCGCCAACAATCGATGCTAATTTTCGCAACGATTGCCCTGGATCATCCGAAATCAGCGCTTGAGCCCTTTCAACGACTGCAGGGGTCCTCGTGGTGCGTTTTTTCGAGTGACTCTTCCTCGCTGACATATTGGAATCTTCGTTGGACTGTTCTAAAGCCGAATATTTTGCCACAATGTCATAAACGGTTGATCTCGGATATCTAAAGAACCGAATTATTTCCGTTGCTGAGCGCCCAGCGCGAAGATCTTCGGTGATCGCGACTCTTCGATTATATTCCGCACTTGGTTTCAGCATGCGGCCATTTTGAGAATATAACTGTTTACTAGAAGTATCAGGCTTTCTCGGACTCTAACAACAACCTCTGGAGGAGGCACAATATAACGGAAAATTTAAATTGAAATTTATCCGGATTTTGGACACACCCTGGACTTATATCTATTACACTAATTTGAGTCAAATTTAATACATTTTCTTGACTTAAATTGCTTAACTCCATTGCTTTAATCAAATTAATGAATATTGAGTAGTGCAGTGGGCAGTGATGACTTACAAAAATGATTAAAAATAACTTCAATTATGTATGTGCCTAATTTGATATCATAAATATTATTTAACTATGCGGTTCATTTTGTCTATTCCCGATCGCTATTGTCGAACGCCTTTGGCTCGAATGAACGTCTCCGCTGCGAATCTGGATTACGCAAAGACAAACCGAGTTGCAGGTCGAGCGCAACGCGTTCGCAGCAGATGCAAATCGGTTCATCGCAACGAGGGGTCGAACTTGTCGCACTCAGTGGACAAAACTTATCCGACCGGCAACAGCCGATCGCTTTGACTGCCGACAGTGATGCTGGACGGTTCCTTCAGGCACGAACGAAAATGTTTCGACAACACGTTACGCCATGGATGCGGATGCGCACGTGCAATGTGCTGCGCAATACGTATGCACGACGAGCGAAACTGTCAGATTATATTTGTTATTGAGCATTAGATAGTGTGGGAATAGAATTCTGGTCTCAAGACTGGACGATTTCTGTCAACTTCTACTTGAAGGCCGGTTTAACGAGCGTTCACCTCCCTTAAATCGCGCAATTGAAACACGCGTTAGTTGACTCGCGTGTAACGACAGCACTGCTTAACTAATTATCTCAACGTGATGCCGCACCGCATCAGCTGCGTGTTTCAAAAAGACACTCGTTGGCGTTATTAACGTCTTGCGTCATCCGGGTCCACGTTTGTGCACGTGCGTCATGCACGCATGCGTAATTGGTGCTCCCGCAAGGATACGCATGGGGTATTAAGTATCCTATTGACGTGAAGTCTGCAAGCCATTCGACGATAGCGATCGTTCACACGTCTCGGAGATCTGTGAAAGTAGAGTTAGCAGCATCCGTCTGCAATCCCTCGCAATCACACGAATAATTACCAGATGCTTAAGTAATTGCAGTTGTTACCTTGTGAGCACACTAATACTCACGTTTTCTAATTAAAGATCCCGTGTATTAAAACGATATGTCCTGCATAATGGAGCACGTGAATTTAATACACTGCGTTTAATAGAATATTCATGACGTTATCTCTTCGAAAAAAGTTATACTTCTATTAATAATGCCGAAAGGAGTAAAGGATTTCGTGCACTTCATCGTTGGAAAACTTTGTGCTAAATTTAATACTTTTCATGTGTTCCAAGCGATTCATTTTAATTTATGTGTTAACAAGATGAGTATGTTGAAATAATTA
>Ga0157364_1004980_pt1 | contig 13393 bp, 7 predicted proteins | sample AttsexASBM2_FD_111476 | JGI IMG/M metagenome (GOLD analysis project Ga0157364, IMG submission 111476) | Fungus gardens microbial communities from leaf cutter ant in Ribeirão Preto, State of São Paulo, Brazil - Atta sexdens ASBM2 | ecosystem: Host-associated > Fungi > Mycelium > Unclassified ... | reverse complement strand
TTTCTATTATGATTCGAAAGAAGACAAATATCCTTTTTTTACTCACTGTATACTTTTTTCATTTTCGATGATACACGTTAGATTAATTATGGCACATCTCTCTTTATGTAATTTTATAATTTATAAATATACCTAAAAGTGTGATAAATATACAATCTTCAAATTGTCGAGTGATACGATTGCAACGCTAAAATCACAAATAAATTTATCGTTTTAACGGTAAAACAACCGTTAATTCTCGAACCAGAGGATAACCATTAGTAATGACCGGTTTCCCATTCAGTTGTACGAAGAGACGGTGCCATTAAAAACTTTAATTCTTATCTTCGTCATGCGAAGCGTCTCAAAGTCTCGTCATACAAATTCCCGCTTTATCTTGACATTATATGTTTATAATACGTAAAGAGACGATATTTTCGTAGCAGGTGTATGTTAAATTGTCGCGCATACGACCAATAGGAGATTTAAGGGTGGAAGACAGAAGATAAAATGAAGATAAAATGCAGCATTTAACCAGATACGAGTAATTATGAGAACGCATCAAACGGAGATGCTGGAGTGATGAAGAGAGAAGAGAATAAGAGAAGGCAGAGAATACCGATGTGTCGAGAACGTATGGATAACACGTTGCAGTTCGGTGTATCGTCTCGGTTCCCGTTAGCTTTCAGGACCCGCCCAAGTCAACCCGAACTCGTCGCACTGCTTGTCGCGTGTCTACCCGTGTACGCGCGCAAGCTTGCAGGCGGTTGCAGATTTCATATGTTCCTCTGACAAGCTTCTCCCAACAAAGTTGCATGCAATATGAAATATACGGGCGTTCAGCCCGTTTTATTCGCTGAATAGGTTTCACTCTTTCCCTCTTTACTGACGATGATTTTTGGCATTATATATTATAGTTTCCCTCTTTCTCTCTATCTCTCTCCCTCATCTTTCGAATTAAGTATATGAAATTATGCATTGATTGGCATCAACATATGAAAGTCGGGCATATCTTTTGAATCAAGTCAAGAATATTAGATCTGTTTACAAAATCGAAAAATCAATATTAAAATTTGCGTGATTCAATGAAATTGATTTAATTCTAAGTATATGTTTTGGAGAAATAAAACTTAATATTTCAGTACAAGCAAAACATGGGAATTAAGATATAATTTGTTGTATTATTAGATCTATCTGTAATCATAGATCATTCGTCGTTTAACCGTAAATCAGAAGATATCACAACGAATTGCCTAATGAAAAATTAGCGTCATTTATAAACACGAGATCGTAATAGTGCATACTGTGAAATACACTCTGACGCAGTGTGCATCTCGAATTCTCATGTAACGTTTCATGGGGAGATAAACCGATCGTAGGATTCGCTCACAAAATGCCACCCTTTCTCATTTGAATTTGTAATCTTTTATTCGTGCACGAATAACCAGCGGGGGCTGGCCACCTGCGCTCATCACTCGCCACCAAGATTAACAATAAGTAGTAAGCGGTTTCGTTACTAAGAAAATTGCACAACGTGAAATATTGTGGAAAAACATATTTCCTGAAATCAATATCAATATCTGGTTTATTTATATTATATATTTCTTAATGCATCAAATTCCTAAAATCGGTCAAAGATGTGTGCACGAAGGATGTATCTAAAGATGCACCAACCGGAACGAGCACCCGACACACGTTCGCGCGCGGATACAACCGACTTCCCTTCCCCTGGGCAAAAAAGATAAACGACTACGTCATTGGCGTACGTTTAATATTTTCTACAACATGTCGATGTAAATCATCAAGGATCAAAAATCGTAATGAATAATTATGTTCAAAAAATTTCATTATTCTTTCAAAGTTGCCTTTTTAATACAATTTTGTTAAAAATTGTTTGTCTACAATCTTTCTCTTAATAAGCATTTCTAAAGCAAGTAATAAATTTATTTGTTAGATGATTTTATATTTAAAAAAAGATTACGTTATAAAGGATATTACATCGATTCCGAGAGAATATTTGAAAGTATTTGGCATGATTTTATTGTAGTTATGAAGAAGTGAATTGTTTCCCGTTTAAAAGAAATAACGTTACATATTCTAATGATTTCTATTGATTATTGCAATCAAAAGTACTCGTATCGACTTCACAATTCTGGTAAACAATCTTACCTGTCGGATTAAGGGATGATTACGCCAATGTTTGAGCACGTGACTTGGGCACACGCCGGCACGCGCCACGTTTCTCACGGAGAGCACGCGCCTCTCGCTTACTTCGCCTCTCGCTCCCTCCCTTGATTTCTTACTCCCTCACTTTGTTTTTTCTCTATCTTTTTCTCTCTCTCTTTTCTCTCTTTGTCTCATACTTCTTTCTATTTTCTTCCATCTCTTCCTTCTTTTTTCTATCAAATTCAAATGTACTCTGCTCTTATTTTTTTTGCTTCTATTTATCATCATCTTCTCTTTTTGTTCATCCCAGTATCTTTTTTTTATCTCTTATATATTCTAATCTTAAGCTCGTTTGGATGATCAATTATTCGCAGCGGATTTCAAGATAGAATTCTGTTTTTTAATTTTATATGCAGTGCTGTTTATACATATTCTGATTTTTTCATCATCTTCCTTTTGTATTATATAAAATTATTTGAATTATGACAAGAATTATATATTATCTAAAATGGATTTTAACTTCTCTTGTAGCGATTCAATCCTTCTTGCATTCTTCGTCTTTTGTTTTGTTTATATGTATTATAATATATAGCGGTTTGTGTGCACTATTATTTTACTTATTTTTTAAGTTTTTTTCTTACTTTTTTTTCTTTTCTTTCGCTCTTTTCTTCTCTCATTCGTTTTCTTCCTTATTGCTTTGCATGGGATATCTTCATATATAATTATTCCTCTTGTCTTTATTGTCTTTATGTGTCTTCACACATGCAGTCTATCTTGATGTATTTTTGACGTTTAATATTTTTCACCAATTTAAATTTATTACTTGAATTTGAGATTAGAAATGAAATTAGAAAGATTTATCTAAAGAATATTTCATAATTTTATTTTAAAAGAAAAAGTTGCCAGTATTGAACTTTTTCTTTTACTGTATTACTACTTTACAATCATACATAAAAAAAATCGTGCACATATATTTGCACATATACATGCGCGCACATATATATGTGGATCAATATATCTTTTAATCTAATTTGTAATGATAAATATTAATTTAATAATCTTTTTAAGTTCATTTGATTCTTTTTAAAGTCGTTCATATCGTTTTGTCTAACTTCACTCGTGATAGCATTATTTAAATTTATTTAAATTAGTATTTAAACTTAAATAAAAATTCTATGCAAATTTAGAATTCTTCTCTCACAAAAATTTATAATAAATTGAACATTGACTTTCAATATATAATCGCTATTGCAAAGAGATGATAAATATACATTTGAAAAAACAATGCTCAAAATAAAAATTTTAAACCCGGAAAGAAGAAACAATAAGTCGCGTTATAAATGGACACGAAAAGTAATACGTGAAAGTGCGTTGCAAGTTCTAACGAACGATTGTCGGATTCGACACAGGAGTGTCATTGTCGTATGAAAATCCTCGCTTTACGGTGCGACATGCATTATTCAATAAGCGAGGAACACGTGACACGTTCTCCATACCACTTACGTATAAAGATACCTGCCGCGTGCAGAATTTTCAAGAGAGACACTTTTAATCCGTCTTCTTTACGAGATTCATATTATAATTCATATTATAATTACTGTTTATTTTCTTCTATACAGACGATTTTAAGAAATTTATACATATTTTTATCTACAATATATATGATTCATAAATATAAATACGAGTGTATTTGGAAGTTATTTGATACAATAATAAGTAATAACGCTACTTATATGCAAATAAATCTTTTTTTATATTTTAAATTTACTTCTAGTCCTAATTAATAATTATCTAGACACCAATTATGCACGTTAATTACGTCTGTAATTCTACGATAACAAATACATGCACATTTGTTTACAGAAAGAAATTTCACAATATGTAAATTTCGCATAATTGTTAATTATTACGTAAATATAAAAAATACAAAAATGAAGGAATTAATGCAATTAAATGCTACTAACTTACAATTAGATAAACCGATTTTTTTTTTATGAACCTCTATATATGAGCCTCTATCCATTTGATGTCATGGCGATGCGTACACGCACTTGTGTGCGTGCGCGAAGCGAAGGAGCAGCTGCAGGCCAACGGTCGTATACGCCCGCACACGCTTTGCGGAGAATGGCGATTAAATAAAACGAGGAGCGGAAAACGAGAAAGAGCCGCGTACGTGTGAAGGCGAGTTAATGTCTCACCGGTAGCCCGGAAGCTTCAACGATATGCTACAACAAAACACCTTACTTACAATTAGATTTATACTTCGATAGTAACAGAGTATCGATATTTCGTTTTCGAATATATTCAAACACATCTTCATTTTCGCTGATGTAAATGTATTGTAGTACATTTTTTTTTTTATACAGAAGTCAGCATTTTGTTTAAAAAAGAGATCAAGATATTCCATGTAAAACCTTCAATTTTTAGAACGTTATTTTCGACAATTTATAATAATATAGGAACATTATAATATTTGCAAATATATATTTAGTCAATATATTTGATTACTATCATATATAATGTAATTTTGTTATGAAAATAAAAAAGTTGTTATATGCAGAAAGAATCTCTTACGCAACTCAAAAAAAACATGAGAAAAATGGTTTTGCAGAAAATATACATGATTTATGTTTCATATAAAATGAAAAACGTGCGTTCATAGCATATGTCATGCAATCGCGACAACGACATCGGATTCAAACGGACCTAAAGTCTGTCCAGTTAAACCACTTACACCACGACGAGAGCCGGTTAAAAGTCGGCGCGTCGTGTACGGGAACACCTGGTTCAAAGTACCATAGGTGGAAACCAACGAACGCGTGTATGGTGGCCGTTCATCCCCTGCAGGGTGATTAAATGAAGCATCACACACGATTCATGAAGGAGGCCAACCGTGAAATACTGTTGCACCCCTATACCGTCAAAAACTTTAAACAAGAGGCAGGTCGCTCTGTCGAGGTCGAAGAATCAATTGCCCAAGTTTAACTTATAATGCTACATGTTTTATAGCTTGTAAAAATACACTATTCGATTAAAAGAAGTATCGACCTGGAATGTCCGCTAAAAAGAAAAAAGAAATTACAGCCCATATCCAGAAAATTCGAAAACAAAGAATTAATTAATTTAAATGATATGAAAACGAAAGTTGTATATATAAATGAAGAGAATTCAAATTATTAATGCTCACAATCGCACCGCTCAATGTTGTTGAGCAAAAGCAACGAGTGAAAAACGATAGCATCAGGGTTAGCAGTTTTAACACATTAGTATTAACCTTAATAATTGTTAGCCTGAATTGTGTGTGACCTATGCGAGGCTATAAAGAAGTAATTATCGCGATCCCGGCATCACTTTTGCCTACTTGGCAGAGCGTTCTTCGTACACTCTATAGTGACGGTGTCGTCACTTTATGGCCGGTCTCGCTAAAATACGATATTATCTTTACATTTATCCACTCATGACCCAAGTGGTTTTATTGCCACTAGAAACGCCAGCTTCGAACAATATAACGTGTATACACATCGGATGATTTGTGCCTAGTCGTAAACCGTGTGTCTACTCTTAACATTTACACCTGCGCCGGCATCTACATCCTACATCTACATTCGTTAACGTTCGTTAAATCAAACGTGTATCGCACATTTAAAATTGATTGGCGCAATGTAATATGGTCCTTATTGTTATTAGTAATAAAACTGATAATTTCAAAATCAAAATTGTGTATACATGTAGCTAATGTAATTCTCTTTTACTGTAACTCTCTCATATTTCAGAATTTCATCGTTACAGAATTATTAAAAAAAATAAATAGGAAATTAATATATTATCGATCATTTACTTAAGTAATAATCTCAATTAAAAGTTATTGATTATTTTTGACGTCCCGCATGTAAAAGTGCTATCGATTCAAAAGGGAGAATCAACTAGATAAATATATAATATAATTGGATATGCTAATGACTTCTGTGGGCGATTTACGACTAATTTATTTCTTCAAGTACGGCACCATATTTACATCTTCTTCAAATGAATTTACAGAACTTGGGTCTTCCGTTAATTTTTTAGTCGCTCCATAATAATCTTAATTGCCTACTTGAAATTGCACAAAGTTTCGCTCGTTTTTCGTATGGTAGCCCAGATTCCAAACCGTTGGCCCACAATAACTGAGCACACATATGCGCGACGGTAAAAAAAGATGGTTCGTCTGACGTGGATTAATTTAATCCGATGGTCGAGGAAGGCAAAGAAGGTCTGTTCCCGCTCTCTCTCCCTGTCGATACGTGAAGAAACGTAATTGTAGCATTTAATAAAGACATGACACACTAGAAGGAGTATCCGGGCTAATGCATTCGCGTCTTGCATGCGTATACATAAATGCACCGGCTGGCCTCAAATTTATGAGCGCGTGCTACGCGCTGCCGATCCAAAAGGAAAAATTGGTCGCGATGTCCACGCGGTGAGGAAACTTGTCACGTAACGGATAATTAATGTCCACCTTCGCTTTTTACATGATCTCTACTCTCGTTCCACGTATCTCCACCTTGTTCAATATATTTTAATGGCACGGTGCACATGATGATAGGCATCCACTCACATATGATCTAGATTAATGCTTTGACATTTCAGATCCAGGAAGAGACTGAATTATTATAGTGTGCCTTCTAATTAGTAAGAAATTCGCCACCGACATTCAGCAGAAAAGAATTCACGGGACTTCTTTTAACTCTGGATCTCATTGGATTCATTTTTTCTCGTAGATTCATTGCAAATAGATTTTTTTATTCTACTTTATTCGTGTAACAGGATAATTATCGAATTGAAGAAGAGAAATTTTTATTAAATTTTTGTTTGATTAAAAAATATCTTTTTTTTTATGGTAATGAAATTGAGGGACTCACGCACATATATTTTATCGTCTGCATAGCGGCTAGAAAGTAATCAAGAAAATCCCGGAAGGAATCCTGGAATGTCTATCAAAGGCACGCGACTGGCACACGACGCTCAGCAAGGGGGTACGCATAAGGTGCCCCCTTTTTTTTCAGACCCTTCACATATATGCGAGCCTGTGTGTGGTGTGTGTTTGGACACGCTCGAGGAACCGTGGTGGATCCGGACAGTGGTTACTTGGTGTCATCTGGCAAGCAGAGGAGCCGACGAGCCCCGAAAGCACATGAATGTTTCTCGTCGTCGTGTGCGTTTCTACTTATAACGCGATGCCTCGACATAACGGTCGGATCAGTCGATTTGAACCGATATAGCGGTATACAGTGTGCGGCAGAAAGAATGTTGCGAGATTCTGTTCCATGCTACGTTTAAATTCGGATTTTAACTCGTGTTAATTGCAAGTCCATTCGTTACATTGCTGTACCGACGATTTTGACAGATCAATTAAAAATTGTCATTGTAAACTTTGTACTGTCAAGATTAAGGTCGAGAGCTCCGAAGAATCTGATATTTCATTGCATGTTATCTACGTCCATTTTTAAAGAGATGATTCATTGCTATTATAAATAATAATTGAAAGATGGTTTAAGAAAACTGTACGATGACTTTTAATCGTCATAATTTACTATTACAGCTATAATTTTTCATAAATATTAAATATTATTTTCATAAATATTAAAATTATACACACATTTCTTATATATTTTTGTCTAAAATGTTTTCACTGACTTTTCACAAATGTCATTTGTGTCAGAGTAACACATTGTACATTCGCGCGATACGATTCGCTTCGCTGATTCGGAGCGGTTAATCAGTTAACCGCAAATACACGCGGCAAATCGACGTTGTGCGCCCGATGGTTTTTAATGTCCTAATTGAAAGAAGCTGATGAGCTACAGCATTCTCGACCAGGAAATTGAGATAATCGTATAACCTGCTGGAACGATGAAAAAGGTATAAATGAGGAAACGGAATGACCGGCATGGAATCTCATTTCATTTGACTGTATTCGATTAAATTTTTTTAATTAACATCGCCATATGTCGTACTCTGATTCGGCCATGTGCGATGTTGACTGCGATTTTGTAACATGTGTTCAAGAGATATTCAAAATAGTATTACAGTATGCTAATTTAAATAATGATATTGATTCTTAAAACGGATCAGTTTATAGGGGAGAGTTGCCGAATGCGTACTGGTCCCATCTCATCAATATTTTATATTATTAATATAGACAACATTTAATAACAATAATGTACATGAGAAATGAGTAATATAGACAAAAATATAATAATTTACGACTCGTTTTATGAATGTTAGCGGCGTTTTAAAAAAATCAAATACATCTGATATTAATTTTTAATCAACTTACCAATGTAGCTGATGACGACGCGTTCATCCAATTTTATTATAAATGTTTGTATTTTTATAAAAAAAAATTTATTGCATAATATTTTACATTCACTGTGTATATATTTTTGTAATTATTATAAAGATTAAATCAATATTTTTACAAAATCCATCAAATTTCTTAAATTGTACGTAAATACTTACATTACAAAATAAGACTGACAATTGATAATTGACAATAATAAAACTAATAATTGATATCAGTACAAAGTGCAATAATATATTTGAACCAATTTTATTTTGACATCATTTGTCCGTTCATTATTGTTATTTCAATAATTACAAAATATTTGATTTTCCTCAATAAATTATTAAAATTAAGTATTAATTAATTATTAGATATTAAATTAATGTTTTCTTTTATTAATCTTATACTTTCAATTATTTTCATTCATACTATTCAATACTTTTAAAGGAAACACAATAAGAAATATCAATAAGAACAATCATTTAGGTGACCGGTTGTCTAAATTGTATTTTTAGTAGCACAAAAATAGTTTAGTAGTTACAAAAAGACTTACAACAAATTAATTTATTATTGGTAAAATTTAAATATATAATGATAAACGTCCGAAGCGTTTCGAAACGAACCTCAAGCTCAACAATTTCTAATGTTCATTTGCGTACAAAAACAGTGCTAAATAAAAAATACAGTAAAAAAATAGATTAAATAATACGCATTCGGCAATTCCTCCTCTCCATATTTTTCAAAAAAATAAAAAATGCAAAAAAGTTACATAATAAATCTTACTATGATATTAGTATGAATAATACGTATTCAAAATGTATACATAAAATATAATATTTTAATTGTCTTTTCAGACAGATGCACATTCATGTCTTTAAAATGTCAAATTTTATGTATACGATGTCTTTTTTTATTGTATATTAATGTTTAACATATTAGTACCTGTAAGAAAAGACAAAAGATAAAAAGGCATAACAGATCCGAAGAATAAATATACATTGTTTTTTTAAATATCAAATTCCTTTTTGTGAGATTCTTACGGAACAATAAAATAAGATAAAACAAACGATTTAAAAAGAGAAGAAAGAAATAAAATGCAGTTTCGCTGGCTGGGAGAAGGAAATTGAGAAGACATACGCCAGTATAAATACAGAGGTTCAACTCTGCCATTCAGAAAAAAAAACGATATTAACGATTCGATTATGCTTTCTCTCTACTTCTTTTCTTCTCTTTTCTTCTCGCTCTCTCTTCTTCTCGCCAATCTGCCGCGCTGTGGGTGGCAGTCATTTTGTAGCTTCCACACGATACGTACGTGTAATATACCATGTACGTATGTACGCGGCCAGCAATACGTTTACATGCACATATACGTTCCAGATTTACCGGATAGTCTTTCAACCAGGTTCTTTGATCATTTTCAAGAAGACTTTATCTTAAGGCAAATTTGATAGGGATAGACTTTTTAATTTCTGACACTAATTATTCTAGTAATTTAGCGTTAAATTGAGTTTTTATTTGAGAAAAACACATAGTAATTGAAAAACAAGATTTTACAGTTGCACAAATTGATACCTGCGTTAGCGCAATTTTTAATAAGAATTAATTACACAATTATATTTATATAAAATTCTAAGACGAAGGTTAACAAGAATGAAAACTTTTTCATCAATTTTTAACTAATATTCTTGCGATAAAGTGCTCTTGTTGCGCAAACTGATGAATATTGTAAAGGCTGCTTTAAACTGATATTTGCCATGTATGACAATGATTGTACAATATTGAGGACCAGTTTTTTCACCAGCGTGACTTTCACGATATCGAGCGCGACTCGTATTTTCCACAAAAAATTTTCGTACGTACCTTAATTGGATGCTACCATTTCTGGGCGATCTTACAATGGTTAATGAGCATGTGTATTAATGGAACACTATGATTCAAATGTAATACTTTAGCCAATAAAATCAGATCATCTCGACAAAGCCTTAGAGACTTACTGTTGGAATTACAATAAAAGTGAAGATGTGAAAAAGTTGCAATCTTTATTAATTTTAATGTTTATCCTAACAATTCTCTGCGCAAAAATATTTATTAATAATTATAATTATATACCTATATAAAAAATACAATTATAATTAACAAAGTATAAAATGTTCTGAAAATTAATAAAGTTTGAGTTAAAAATTTTGATATAAAAATGTCATGATAATGTTCGAGTTACAAGTAGCTAAATGATATAGACTTGCATGTATCATTCACAGGTAGCAACACCATGTCTATAACGAGCTCCCGGAAGCTATTCATTTCTTTTGACAATAGAAATGAACCTGACAATGAGTGGGTGTGAAGCATATTTGCCATTGATTACTCTGTATTTGAAATGTCTACAGAAGAGAACGATATATGATACGAATGGACAGCATATGCGAACAGTTTTCATCTTGAATGTTACATAATCCGAAGATAATTAATTTATAGTCACTACGAGTGTTCCACATTTTTTAAACGATTTTTCAAGGCTTTGACTATCAGTAGTATAACTGCACAATGAAAGGCATTTCGTATAGAAAACGATTTTCTTTAATGAGAAGCAATGATCAAAAGAGTATTATTGACTGTTACCTGTTTTGATTCGCGTTTAATTATTTATCAATTATATCATATTTCATAAGCCCATTTAAATTTAAAAAAATTTAATAATACTTATTAATAATGAAATATTAAATTCTAGATTCTAAACATGTGGAAACAGATAAATGATAAATGATAAATGATGACAACAATTGTAACTTCCTTAGTTTTATAAATAAAAATTCTTGCATTTAAGTGTTCCAAATACACTTTATTCATGTAATTAAAAATAAAAACGTTACATTATAATCGCTAAATATTTTTATTTTATTGTAAGGTACAAATTCTTTCTTTTAAATAGAACATTTTTTTCTTATAACAAAACGTTCTGTTAACAAAACTTTTTGAACCTCGAAATGACTGAAACACTCCATAGCTTTAAATTTTTATCAAAAATAATTTATTTATTTCCGATTCGCATAAACGCATAATAATGATAATATTTGTGTGTGTAAGATCGCGTCGTTTACCATTTTTCTGTAGCACCTGCTATACGCCATTTTTATATATAGCATAATAATCGGTCGTTATAATATTGCCTGGCATGACAACGATACGTTCGCTTTATTTGGACGTAAATCAACGAAAGGAGTGAAAGGACAGCGGTCAAGAGAATGGTCTTGCAATGCAAATCGCGTTTACATTGCCGCTTTTAACTTGACATCTGCGCAAAATTAAATGGAGACATCTCCATAACGATGTTATCTCATTTCCATATGTTTGAGCGGTTGCGATTCAAGAGAAAGGTATTTATGTCTAAAATTGTTTAAAAATAATACTTTCCGCCAATTCGTATTTTTTTTTTATGTTGCATAAATAAGTATAATTTTTTACACATCAATGTACGGCTAATTATGTTTTTTTATTAACGCTCAATTTCACAATCTATGCTTAATTCTTGATCAAGGTTCACTTATTTTTTATCTCTTTCCAATTCTTTTTATCTCTTACCAAGCATTAGAAATTGAGGAATAAGTTAAACGTCAGTTAAGAGTTGTAAAACTGGGCCTAAAGTCTTGCCTAATATCTTGTTTCATTTTTCCTTTTCATGTCATAATTTTACTTACAGTAATAAAGAAAAAAGATTTATTTAATCGAGAATAATGTAGAAGAATGATCTTCAGTGATATATATCTTCAGTGATATATTTTCAGATTCCTTATCAATTTTGTCGTTCTGCTGGTCTACATCTCGTGGCGTCCGAGTGGCATTCAATGCGCGTAAACAGCGAAATTATTGTATCTGGCCGGCTTTCGCGATTGCGTACATGTATACGCACACACGCGTCGAGGCTCTGATCGCGAGTACGCAAATATACAGGTTGAAATTATATGGAAATTGGCCGGCGCGGCACGCTGCGCCAGCCACATCGGAGTGTTATGACGGTGTTCCAGCGCCAGTGGCGCGACGGGACCGATGGACCCCCATCTCGGAAAGGGAGCGGACTCTCGGGGACCACACTGGGTATCATTTGCCATTCAGCGCCATTATGCTGGCCGAAAACGTGAAACTGCGTTTCACGGACGTCTACTTAAGTGATTTCACTGGCGATTAAAGCCGCGTCCCTTTGGCCGATCACTGCTGCCGGTGCTGCTACATCGTGTTCGCCAGGAATGAAATTAAGTCCCAGATTCGCGGCCCCGCGGGATCGTTATTCGTCGCATGAAAGGAAGTAGGAGAAATATAATTCTTCTTCGTTGAGATCTCGGTATTCATGTTATCATCGATATGTTGACTGAGATCAGAGATTCTCTCACGCGAAATCATCTCGAACATTCATTAAACTATATGGTTTTCAGCAAATATATTTGAAATTATTACTTAAAAGCAGAAAAGTTGAGTTTTTATAGAAATATAAACGTAAAGTTCGAAGAATTTTTTCAGAATTTTTTAATACCGTATTTTCTTATGGTAAAAATAAGAAAATGCAGTACTAAAAAGTTGATAAAAAATTTTGAAAAAATTCTTAGAATTGTATGAGGAGAAAATAAATGATTTTTGTCTCTTGCAGCTTTTCTGTAAAGTTGAGGGTAAAAAATTATTTATCAAGACCAATATTTGGCAATTTTTAGTAATTAATATCTTGTTAACTATGAAAATTGCAAAATGATAGAGGACTTTTCGACTCAGTTTTGTCTGCTCTATCTACACAAAAGCGATTGGCAAAAATTTTCGAGATACCCTCTACACACACACACACACACACACACACACACACACACACACACACACACACACACACACACAAACACACACACAAACACACAAACACACACACACACAAACACACACACACAC
>Ga0157364_1004979_pt1 | contig 13394 bp, 9 predicted proteins | sample AttsexASBM2_FD_111476 | JGI IMG/M metagenome (GOLD analysis project Ga0157364, IMG submission 111476) | Fungus gardens microbial communities from leaf cutter ant in Ribeirão Preto, State of São Paulo, Brazil - Atta sexdens ASBM2 | ecosystem: Host-associated > Fungi > Mycelium > Unclassified ... | reverse complement strand
CCACATATTGGCCTCATGGACTACACATGGTTGTTTAGGGTAGGGTACACAGTACTTAGCACAGACCATCTGTAGGACTATATAAGGTAGACTAGTTTGTAAAAGAGTTCTCTACCGAGTTCTCTTGTGTTACTCAATATAAGAGTTGTTCTACTGTTCAACCCTAAGAACTTTAGTTCATAACATTTAGGGTATGATGTCAGGGCATATGTATATGGCATGCTGGCCTTGAGGTAGATGCAAGGTGGATGAGTAATAGGATATGAGATAGATTACTAATGGACATGAGAACAGGGTATGGATATTAGGATAGGATGCACAGTCATAGCACGGACCATGGATAGTTTATATAAATAGTTGGTAGAATACTGTTGTGGTTCCCTGTCGAGTTCTCTTGTGAATTACACAACTTGTGTTCCCTACTAGATATCCCTCCTGTGAGATTTATTGATTGTGTTTCTATTGGACATTGGTCTAGTGGTTGCCACAACAATAATATCATTTGTTTTAGAAACTTCTATGTTCTTTTCTGTATTATGTGATCATGTGACTGTGACTGATATGTGACAATGACAGTAATGTCACACTAAACCCTAACCCTAATAAAAATAAAGGTAAAGTAAAAAGTAAAAAGTAAAAGAAAATAAAAAATAAAAAACAAAAACAAAAAAATAAAATAGAGTTTATTATTTATAACTCTGACAGCTGGGGTGACATTAAGGAAAGTACAAAAAGAAATGAAAAGACAAGCAGATAGGAGATAATGAGAAGTGAAAGAATAGAAGAAATGGGATAAAGTAATGTTGAGTACAAAGAACTTAGTGTTTAAGAAAAGACCAGTAAAGAAGTTGACAGAGCAATATGTAGAACATTATGTGATTGAGAAAATAATACAGTAAAGTTGAAGCTGCTGGTCTCTATAAGGATTCATCCAGTGATGAATGTTAGTAGAATAGTAAGATATAGAGAACTAGTGAAGAAACAAAGAGTAGAAGAACTGAAGCTAGTGGAAGTTGATGGAGTAGAAGAGTGGGAGGTTGAGAAGATTTTAAACAAAAGAAAAGTGAGGAAAGTAATAAGATATTTAGTGTGTTAGAGAGTGTTTACAATAGAAAATGTGAGGGAAGTATTAGATGAATTTGAAGAAAGGATAAGTGTGGAAGTTGGACAATAGAAGAGAGTAAAAAGAATGTGGAAAGAAAAGATAAATCCAAATAGAAAGGAGTTCAGAAGGAGTGAGTTACTGGAGAAGTATATAGCAAAGATTTTGTTTGGGTAGAATGATAGAAAATTCAAAGATGAATATTTAAAGAAGTTGAAAAGAAATTAGACAAGATGGAAGTCAGTTTCTCCAGAGAAGAAATCTTAAAAGAGAGATGATATTAAAATTGTGAACAATGAACTTAGTTTTATTTTATTTTCCTTTATCTTTTATTTTATTTTTTTCATTTGTCTTTATTTTATTTTTGGTTTCACTTGACTTTTCTTTATTTTGGACTTAGATGAAAAGTATGATGTGATGTTAGGTATGATAGAGGTGTGACACATGTCACAGTCACAGTCACATAATCATATGACACAAGAGAAAAATATAGAAGGTTCTAGAATAGATAATATTATACAATATAGTAATAATATGTTAGCCTTATGGAAAGTACATATACTTTAGGGTAGGTTAGTTGTAGTGTATGCACAGACCACAGTCTGTAGTATATAAGGTAGACTATCTTGTACTTGAAACTCTATTGAGTTCTTTTATGTTACTTAATATAAAAGTTGTCTTTTGTCTTGACTTAAGGACTTAAGTCATAATAGTCCTCTTCTTTATACTCAATGGCCTCTTCTCTAGACTTGTTTATCCTCCACTTCATCACCTCATTTGTTTTCTTCAGAGCTTCCTCCACTTTTTTTCTTGTTTTTTTATTATTTTCTAAACAAACTCATCTATCTTCTGAATTTTTGTGTTGATTTCTTGTTTTCTTCATAGATGTTTAAGTATCTTCTGAGGTTTATAAGAAATGGTAATCTCCCAGTACTTGAGTATTGTCTGTTGTTATGAGTAAATTCAGCCATTGGTAACTATTGTACTTAGTCATCTTGTCAGTAACTGATGTATAGTCAAAGATATTGTTTCATCTCTTGATTGACTCTTTTGATCTGCTTATTGGTTTGGAGGTGGTAAGCTAAAGAGGGGTTTTATTTAATTCCCAGCTGGTTTCAGAGCTTTTTTATAAAGTTCAAGATAAATTAGAGATCTTAGTTGCTTATAATTTTTTGGAAAATACTTATATTCTTGAATATTCATTTCCATAAACTCTTGGCCATCTCTTTTGATGTTTTATTTTTTTTCTATTTTTTTTCTCTTTTTAGACTGAAAGTTAGAGGTTAGCATAATGTTATATGTGACTGTTACAAACTATCACATGACATGACACAGTTACAAGTCATAGTTATATGATCATGTGTTACATTAAAGAATATAGAAGATTCTGGAATAATATTATACAATATGTTCATCATATGTTGATCTTATAGATTATACATGGCCTTTAGAATAGGTTAGATAAGGTTTTGCACAGACTAACTAACTAGTGTATATAAGATAGACACTTTGTACTTGGCACTCTATTGAGTTCTCTTATATTAACCTAATACAAAATTTTTTTGTTGACTTAACTCTTAGTCTTCAATTATAATAGATATGTTGAGCTATCTTCAAAAATCTATCAATTACTACCATTATTCCACTGTACTCTCCTAATATTAGTAAGAGTCCCACAAGATCTAGGCTTATGATATCCCATAGTTGGTGAGGAACCTCATTTGGATATAGTGAGTTTTATCTTTTTTGTTGGTTAGGTTTAGTAATCTAGTACTACTTATAACCAAATACATATTTTTTAATGTCAGAGAGCATTCAAGGCCACTGTTAGTTTCTTGTGATAAGTTCATGAGTTTTTGTATAGTAGTAGTCTTATATTATTTGCTTTTGAAGAGTAGTTAAGTTCAGAATCATTCTTTTCAAAAGATTAAATTTTTTCCCTCTTTTATCTCTTTTACTTTTTGCTATTCTCTTTATCTCTTTCTCTATATAATATTTTATATCCTCAAGCTCTTTCTACCACTTATCTACTTTATTTACTTTATATAGCTGGATAGGCCTTGTTTTAAAGATTGTCTGTCTCTTGTTGTTTAGTCTTCCCTAGTCAAAGTCAAGCTGTTTGAATAGAGTATTTACCTTTCTCATAATAAGCCTTGGTATTACAAAATGAACTACTCACTTGTATGTAATACTTGAATCTTGATATACTCTCAGAAGTTTATGTTACAACTCAAAGATGTTGTGGCAACCACTAGACACAAAGTCCAATAATCACACAAGGCAGCAAAGCTCTCAGTAGGCTATTAATATGGGGATCATAAGAGAACTCAACAAGGAGTCCCTGCTGTATTGCTACCCTATTTTGCTATTACATATGGTCCATGCTATGACTATGCTTCTACTGTACATCCTACTCTAAAGTCCATGCATTGTCCATGAGTGCACTATGTGTATACCATATGGTAGCAATGCAGTTAACATGCTCCTTGATATCATCATCCAGACTCTTCTAGACTATGGACCCTTCTAAGCCCTTCTAGACCATTCTAGGCCCTATGATGTAATGTTATGTGACTTCCAGGTCACATGCCTTCTCTCACTCACTGTAGACTAATAAAATAATGTTCTTTCACTAATATATAAGGAAATCTCTTCCCACACTTCATTGTCTCATAACAAAAGACCTTAGGGTTAGTCAATAAGAATAATCTTATATTAGGTTAACACAAGAGAATTCAATAAAGTTCTTAGTACAAGATATCTACTTATATATACTAACTAGCTATGATTTGTGCTCTACTTCTTTAGCCTATCCTAAATGACTATGTGTTAGCTATAAGGTCAACATATATTGTATATATTATATGATATTATTGTTCTTAAACCTTCTACCATATTCTTTGTGGCCATTACTGTAATCATGTCAGGTGATGTGACTGTTTGGATGACAGTATGATCATGATGTCATGCTAAACCCTAACCCTAGGTTCAGAAAAGAAAAATAAAATAAAATAAAAAAGAGAAAAGAAATTAGAAAAAACTCAGGTTCAAACTTTACAACTCTGACAATTTGCTCCTATTTTCAATTCTCTACTATAGTTCACTATGAATGGAAACATTTTGGTGGCTAAATATACTTTGTTATTGACCATAAATTCTACTGATACTAATCATTTTGGCTAGTTCTTTTGTCTATAATCTACAAAGAACTGGAGATATTGTTTCAACTCCTAGTTCATTCATTCTATTTTTTTATCTATTTGTAGATAGAAAGATGTCAACAATTTAGTTCTGATTTCCAACATTTTATTCAACTCTTTAGTTAATCCCATTACAAATTGTGGTCTCCTATCCAATATCATACTCTTCAACAACTCATGCAGCTTTCATGTTAGAATTGTAAACAATGGACTTAATTATATTTTATTTTCAAGTTTTTTTTTATTTTTTTATTTTGAACTTAGATAAAAGTGTGATATGATGTCATGCTTTGTGACTTGCATGACAAAAGTGTGATATATGTCACAGTCATAGTCACACAATCAGATGATACACAGAATATTATAAAAGATTCTGAAATAGATAATATTATATAACATGGCAATAACATGTTAGCCTTATAACAAGCATATGTACTTTAGAGTAGGTTAGTTGTATATATTACTCAATATAAAAGTAGTCTTTTGTCTTTACTCAAAGGATTAAGTCTTAACATTCCACATATTGTTCCTAAACAACCATACCAATCCTTTTGCCAATGTCCTCTCTGTTGTTGCCACAAAATGTGTTATCTTGAACAACCTGTTACACACTACTAAGATTGCATTTTTCCCAGCCACTAACAGTAACTTTGTAATAAAATCTATTATTAGATATATCTATGGCTTTTCTAGTACCTCACTCAACTTTAACTTTCTTGCTGGTATCTCTGTCCTATTCTTTATTCTTTAATACATATCACAACTATCTACATATTTTACTATGTATTTTGTCACTTCCAGCCACCAGTAGTTTCTTATTACCAACTCTGTTATTTTCTATCTTTCTCTATGTTTTGCCACTAGCATATTATAGTGTAACCAGATTATTTCTATCCTCAGTTTCTCATCCTTTGGCATATGTATCTTTTCTTCTTTCAATACCAAGTCTCTCTCTCTCTACCACTCATCTTCTCACAATAATTTTCTAATATTTCTATCTTAGATCCTTCTATTACTATTTCAGCTAGTCTACAAATCCATTGTTCTTTAATTGATATCTGATTTTCATTGTCTTTTTCTATATTTACTTTCCAGTTCAGTCTCCTACTAAGTCCATCTACCTTTTCTATTTTTGTTCCTGGAATATATTTCAAAGTAAAGTCAAATCTTGACAGATATAAGGCCCAACAAGCTTGTCTTCTATTCAATTTTTGTGCTTTCATGAAATATTCTAAGTTTGTAGTCTATCCAAACTTCAAACTTAAACTTTGCATCATTTAACAAATGCCTCCAGTTTTCCAATTCTTTTATTACCATCAATATCTTCTTATTATGAATCTCATAGTTTTTCTCTATCTAATTTAGAAATTTTGAAAGGAAAGCTACTAGTCTTCATTATCCATCATTACACTCCATAGATAATATACCACCTGTTGCATAATCTGATGCATTCACTTCCATTCTTATTTTTTTATCTAAGTCCAGTACTGCTCATACCAGCTCTTTTCTTTGAATTCCTGAAATATTGTTTTCTGCTTCTCTGTTCAATCTCACTTCTGATCCTTTTTTACCATATTGTGCAATGGTCTAGCTATCACTGTGAAATTCTTAATAAAATGCCAATAATAATTTGCAAGTCCTAAAAACTTTTATACATCTTTAACTTCTTTTGAAGTCGGCTATTCCAATACAGCTTTTACTTTTACTTCTTTCATTTTGATTTTCTTTGGCTCTATTACTACTTTCAATCTTACTTCTCTTATCTTTTATTTACACTCTACTGTTTACCATACTTCTCTGGGCATCTCATCATCTTCACCTCTCCTGCTCTGTAATCAATTTCAGGATTCTGGTAAGCAAGCTATGATATTTCCAAAATTACACTCCACTTTTGACCACTAATTACATCAATCTCTATCCTCTCTCTGTGTTCCTGATAATAAATATTTACTTCTACTATATACTCAATGGGTTCCTCCTTGTTGAAGAAACTGTCTATATTTCTCACATATATTAGTTTTTCTATTTTTTTCAATATAAAGTCCTACTTTCTTGTAAATTCCAACCTCATCACCAATCTCATCATTCCACTATCCAACAATATCTCTATTATCACTCCTTTGTGAGTATCAATTCTTTCCAATCTAATTTTCACTGTTACTTCTCTTAACATATTACTATTGTTTAGATTGCAGCAGGATATATTTTTCATTACCCTACTGAGCATTGCAAATCTATTATTACTAGAGCCTAGTTGAGGATTATTAGACTCTCTTCCCTATTTAAATTACTGCCAGTATTTATATTGTCCCCATACTCCAATCTTCTTCCTTGTTCAATAATTCCTAAATTCTTGCAGTTTTTAGCTAAATGTTCAAATTCTCCACAATTGTAACAATTCCTCCTTTGATTCATATTCATAGTATATGGGTCTTGTCTAGATACAAACACTGTCTGTTGATTTGGGTTCACTATAACTGCATTTGTTTTCTTTAGTTTCTTTATTAGACTAAGGTCTACTGGTATCTATCATTGGACATCTTGCTTTCTTGGCCAGATCTAAGACTAAAACAATTGTTGCCTTTGTGTCTCTGTGATATTTGTTGCTGTATTCTGTCTTAGTGCCAAAACTCTTATCTCTCTTCTCTTCTTATATACTTTCCCTCTAATGTTTACTCAAATTTGTCACACTCTCATACTACTGCTCAATATTCCTGGGTTGATGTTCTGACCCCATAAGTCTTTACCAGATTACCCTATTCATACCTTACTTGAATTCTTCGATTACCCTATTCATACCTTACTTGAATTCTTCAATCAATGTTCTTTCTTTATAACCACTTTCTCTTGCTGCTCTTCTAAACTCTTGTACAAATTTTTTTATAGTCCTGTTCCCTTGCTTTATTTTCTTTAGCTCTGCTACCTTTATTGTTTTGTCATTCTATCTACCAAACTCTTTTTTCAAATCTACTAAAAACTTCCCTATTGTCTCATATTTCAAACTTTCTTCTTTCAAATCCTCTAGAATGTTTTCTTTTCAAGCATTTGCTGAGCCCTCCTATATATATGACAACACCTATTGGATCTGCTTCTTTACTACCACATCTTTCATTCTTATCCTAATAAATAACTTACATACTGTTAAAAAACTCAAAACCTTTCCTGTAGCTCCATCAGATATTTGTGGCTTTGCCACTTCTACATTTGACCTAGTGTTGAGTTGGGAAACTGCTCCTGCTCCTACTCCTACTCCTACTATCTCTGACAGATTTTGAAGCTGTGCTTACATTATAGCAATTTACCCCTAGTACTACTAGATAATTTGCTTATATTAGGTTGAGTCAAGTTGACTCATATTGTGATAGGAAGGTAGTGATAATGATAATAGTGGGGATGTGGGAGATGAGAATATGTATAGGAATAAGATAAAGCCAGTACTAGTCTCTCCCTCAAAATTATACTCTGAACTTGAATCAATTTTTGTAGATGTGAGTGAACTCTCTTCTTGTCTTATCTCACACCATTTACTAACTATCTAATAACTGACTACTACCTTAAGAAAAATATAAGCTATTTTGTTCTAAGAAGAATATTCTACTCTAGATAGAGTTTAAAGGATACCTGCTGTTCTCTTACATGAAGAAGTTATAAATATATCTGTAACAGAGAGCTTCTACATGAAAGAACAAGTATACTACTTGACACTACCAAATTAAACAATGAATAACATCTAGTTGGCAGTCTGGATCTGGTCACCAATATCTATGACTGCCTATACTGAGCAGCTAGCTTTTTTTTATATCTGAGGTTTAGCTTTTATACTAAGAATAACTAGTAGTCATGTTGACCACCAGTTGAGAATAAAAAAAGAGTAAAAGATAAAAGAGGCACTGTGTTGGGCAGCCTCAAGAATTGGGAATCAAGTTCTAATATTACAACTCAAGCTTAAGTATAAGAATGAAAAATGAATCTTGTATTGGATTAACATAAGAGAACTCAATGGAGTTTCAAGTACAAAGTTGTCTACCTTATATATACTAAACTAATAGTCCATGCTAAACTAAACCTAGCCTACCCTAAAGGCCATACATACTACATACTATTAATATATGGGATAACATTATTTTTCTGTAATCTTTTACAATGTTTTTTGTAATATGTAATTGTATGACCATGATTTGTGATAGTATCATGTAACTTGTAACAGATTTGACACCATGTCATATCATGTGATATTTTGTGACAGTCATACTAACCCCTAACTCTAAGTCCAAAAATGAAAAATAAATAGAAAATAAAAATAAAAATGAGAAATAAAATGAAAATAAAATAAGTCCATTGTCTTTAACTCTAACACTTTATTTAACTTATATATATGGAATGTACAAAGTGATAACAAATTACTGAGATATTAGACTATCAGTAACTATAATTTTTATTAGTTATTATCTTAGAAACTACTAGATGAATTCTCATGATCAAGCTTGTATTGAAAAGTACTCATTAAACTATCTCTGATGACATATCATACATTATATATCTCAAATAGAAAACATCTTAAAAAATCTTCTTATATAGTGAACTTAAATTATTGTATCTCTGTATCTTTGGTTATAAAGCATATGTGTATCTTTCCAATAAAGTTTGTGCCAATATGCATTGCATTCTGAATTGATAATATTAATTAGATATGAGAATAATAGTTATCAGTTTATGTGCCATATACAAGAGAATATTATTTTTTATTTCACACATGTTATCTTTAATAAGAAATTATTTTCTAAATACACTGACTTTCATATGAAAGAACACAAACTATATGATAAGTTATTGGATAAAACAAGTCTAGAGACAGAGTTGTTAGTACTTGGACCTTTTGGCAAAAATGAACCTGCTCCAGTATCTATTTCACATATATGTATTCTTCTTATTTAAAACAATCCTTTTCACTTTCTTTTTCTTATAAGCCTCTATTAAAAAGCCTACAGTGAAGGTTGATAAGATTGATAATTTTGACTCTAATATTAAAATGTGACCTCCTAGCCTTTAATGACCTTTACAACCTATATTCTAAATTAAGAAGATCTAAGCATTAAACTCAAATACTCTTTAAAAAAGGAAATATTTATAGAGAATGAGAACATTCTACCAATATCCTACATAACTATTTATAACAACCAAGAGAGAGGTTTTCCAATCCTAATATGATATATAATAGGCACGAAAATACTTGTCAGGAATTATGGAGAATATGTTACAATTGATGTCTCATGACCTCAGCATGGACTAGAGCTAAGGGCAATAATGACATGATTGGCTGCGCCAAAGTATTCTCAGTCAGTACCTCACATAGTAAGTACTACATTCTTGCTTTCTTCTTATGTTGTATGACTTGTTTCACCTTATATATTGTGAACACTGTCCTTATAGTATTCAGTATATATAATGTAAATTGTTAAGAACATTGACGATGGACTTCAATTTTTATTTCTCTTTTCATTTTATTTACTTGTCTTTTTCATTTCTCATCTATTTTCTATTTTTAGAACTAGGGTTAGGGTTTAGTGACAAAGATCACACTGTCACATGACACGGTCACAAGTCACATGATGCACAGAAGGATGTAGAAGATTCTGGAAGGATGACATCATACAACATGTTGAACACATGTTGACCTTATGGTATACACATGGCTGTTTAGGGTAGGTTAGAAATAGCTAGCACGGACCATGAGTCCTAGGTATATAAGGGAGACTATCCTGTACAGAGCTCTCTATCGAGTTCTCTTGTGTTAACCCAATACAAGGTTCTTCCCATTGACCAATTCTTCCCATTGACCAACCCTAAGGTCTTTGAGTTGTAACATAAATGTACTTCTATATCTTTATACTTTACCAATTGCATATTCCTTTACTTTTTTCTCAAGTCTTTGCTTAAGTTGTAACCTGAGCTCAGTCTAAGATTGTAACAGAATATATTGGAATATATAAAGATTTTCTGATAATCTGCTGTCTAGGATGATAAGGATAAATGAAGTTGATTATATATATAACAACATTATTGAAATAAATGTGATTCCATATAATATCCAGTGGAAAGGCTAATGTCTAATTATTATTGATAATAATAGGGATAAAATAAATACTCTATCTTCTAGAGGTAAATCAACTAAGCCAGCTATTACTAGCTACTTGTTATGCTTTGTAAGAAAAGAGAGAGTAGAGCAAACTTGCTTTCTCTTAGCACAATATATAATAGAGTCTGGCTCAGTTTCCAAAAATCTTGGAGATGTCACTAAACTACCAGTTGACATTTAAAAGAAGTGGCTTAAGTCCTATCTTAAAGAATTCAGATTACTCAAAGATAAAAATGTCTATAAAGTTATAGACCTTCTTAAGGAATGGAAAGCAACTAAGAATTACTAGGTATTCAACATTAAGTCTGATGGTTATTATAAATCTCAACTTGTTGAAAAAGAATTTTCTTAGATTGAAGGAATTAGCTTTGATAAATTATTCTCTCTAGTTGTCTGCTATAAGACAGCATATCTATTTCTAGCTATTGTTATCCTTGAAGATTAGAATATCCATAGTATTGATATAAAAACTGCCTACTTAAAAAAGTAATCTGAATAAGGAAATCTACATGAAATAGTCTAAATATTTCAAGCTATCTAACAAAGAAAATAAAGTCTAGTAACTTCACAAACTATTGTATAGCTTTAAGCAAGCTGGCTTATCTTGGTAGTAGACTATAACCAAGTCAATATTAGCCCTAGAATCTAAACAATGTAAATCTAATTGTTAGAGTTAAAGATGATAAACTTTATTTCTTTTTATTTCTTTTCTATTTGTTCTTTATTTTTGGACTTAGGATTAGATATTGGCATGACATCATAAACTGTCACATGTCATATGACTCAGTCACAGATTATAGTCAAATAATCACATATCATATAGAAAGTCATAGAAGATTTCAGAGCAATGATGACATATCATATATTTTTTAGAGTAGGCTAGGTTTAGTATAGTATAGACTATTAGCTAAGTGTTAAAGCTGAAGACAGTAGACTCTAATTATTTTCATTTCCCTTTTCATTTCTATTTTATTTTCAATTTATTTTCCTTTATTCTATTTTTAGAAACAGAGTTAGGGTTAAAGTGATGAAGATTATATACCAGTCACATCACATCACATGGTCACAAGTTACAAGATATATGGAAGAAGGTAGAAGATTCTAAAAGAATGATGTCATACAACATACACAATGCATGTTGGCCTTAAGATATATACATGGCTATTTAGGATAGAGTAGAAATAGCTAGCATGGACCATGAGTCCTAGGTATATAAGGTAGACAATCTTGTATAGAGCTCTCTATCAAGTTCTCTTGTGTAAACTCTATACAAGGTCCTTTCTTTTGACCAACCCTGAGGTCTTAAGTTTGTAACACCAAGTGTATATAAGATAGATACTTTTTATATGAAATTTCATTAAGTTCTCTCATATTAATCCTAATATAAGATTCTTTTTCTAACTTCACTCTATATATCTTAAGTTATAACACTGATGCTGGCGTATATTAATTCATTAATGAAAAGACTAAAGAGCTTGTTATAACAATTATCTATGTTAATAATATCTAATTTATGAATTTAAAAGATTTCTCACTTTTCTTGGAGTTGGAGTAAAAATTTATAACAAAATAAAAATATTATGATCTTGGAGAAACTAAATAATTTCTTTGAATGTGCATAAGTTGTAATCACAATGATCAAAAGATCTTTGTAGACTAATCTGAGTACTTGGACAAAGTTCTAGTATACTTTAATATAGCTACTATTATTAGGCTATGTATTTAAACCTAATTGTCAGACTTGAAGATGGTGAACTTGTCCTTTTCCATTTCCTCTCTTATTATACAAGTTTCTTTAGTTTCTTTTATTTTTTTATTCCAATTTCTTTCTATTCTTTAATTATTGGACTTTTTATTCATACTAGGAATTCTACTGAGTTTTCTTGTGTTAAACAATACAAGTTTTTTCTCTTATTCAAATTCTAGGACTTGAGTCATAGCACTAATGATAAGCAGTATAACTCTAGTTTCTATTAAAAGTCCTAGCAATTGAAAGCTTATTCACTTATGCTTTTGTTACTTAATAGCTAATATCTTGAGTAAGGAAGAGTATTGTAAAACATTCTGCTTACTAAGCATTTGTATTACAATCAATATTTTGACTAATTAGATAATCAATGTAAAATTTTCACTTAGATTGATCATATTGTTAGGAACAGACCAGCTACTGAACTAGTTATGCTAAAAGTGTGCAATATCAAGCTTAGCTTTGACATCTAGCTGGTACTATATATGTACTTCATACTATACTCCTGACATTTCTGGAGTATGGAATGTAACTGTATTTACCTAAAAAGCAGTAAATATTTACAACACAATTGTAGGTATAGGTGAGATAAAATAAAGTGTAGAAGGTTCATCTCAGAGGCTTCCAGAGTATGGAACATGACTGAGGCAAACATTGGCTAGTAGTCCATATATACACTATGTCTAATAACGAGAGAGTGAAACTCTTAGTTGTCTAAGGTCTAAGCACAAATATAGCCTAATTCTCAACAGGAGCCAATGAGACAATGTATTCATTTTCAACACTATTCACACTCATAAATCTCTTCTAGTATGGATTGACTATGTTGATCACTTCTTGAATTTTCTTGCTACTGATAACTCCATAGATCTCCATCACTTCATCTGAGAACTATCCAGAGCTAGGGTAACTCACTTACAATCTTTATTTCCAAATAACTATCTTAAATAGAATACTTAGTATATAAGCTAGTAGTTATATTGTAAACTCTTATCCTAGAAATTGACCAAAACTGTTATGAACTAAAGCTCAAAAGGTTAAGCAATAGAATGACTCTTGTATTGAGTAACACAAGATAACTCGATGGAGTTCCTAATACAAAGTAGTCTACCTTATATACTATTCCTCATGGTCCGTGCTAGCTACTGTGCATCCTACCCTAAACGACCATGAGTATAACATGAGGCCAGCATGTGTTGTCCATGCTGT
>Ga0157364_1004978_pt1 | contig 13394 bp, 6 predicted proteins | sample AttsexASBM2_FD_111476 | JGI IMG/M metagenome (GOLD analysis project Ga0157364, IMG submission 111476) | Fungus gardens microbial communities from leaf cutter ant in Ribeirão Preto, State of São Paulo, Brazil - Atta sexdens ASBM2 | ecosystem: Host-associated > Fungi > Mycelium > Unclassified ... | reverse complement strand
TTTAAATATTTTGTTTTACCTGGCACTGGTGGCCTGGGAGAGTTTTCACTGAAGCAACGCGCTTCGTTTTGCCGAAATGCGTTCATTCTATCTATTACGGCCTTCATGTACTACTTTATTATCTACGCTTAACTTTTGCCCGCGATGCCTCTTAGTGGACATGGTTAGTCCCAACCTGAAACAGTAAATAAATAAATTTTATAATATAAATTTTAAATGTTACATGTTGTATTTTTAAAATATATAAAATTATATATTTTAAAATAGAAATAATAGCTGTCAGGATATGTCTCACTTATAGATGACATATAGAGCATATTCATTTTAATATATGGAATTAAAATAAAAATAGAAGTTATATTTATAACAGTTATATTCCCTAAATATTATTGATTTGAACACAGTCATATTTTTGTGTAAGAGCAGAGTGGGTATATGCAAACAAAGGCAGGAAATCTGGGATGCTGGATCGATCGAGCTCTGTGGTGAGTCATATCTCTCAATTAAGCAGCTAAGAGTTTTTTCTGTTGTCAGGAACTTTAAGGGTGGAGCATAGCGGAGAAACTATAGACCATCTCCTGGCAGGCTGCGCAGAGGGATAAATTTTTGCGTACATGTATATATGCACAACTCCTATTGGTCTGTTGCGCAGACCATTTGTGTGGTATTGATCGACAAAACCTATAACGCAATCTATTGAAAGTTCTTGTCAGTTCCAAAAATGTCTATATCTATATTGCGAGTTTAATACCTTTTATTAACTGAAATTGAGCTCTAACACAGCGGAAAAATATTAATAGGTTTATGAGGTAAGGCAATATCAGGGGAAAAAGGCTATTATGCCTCTAGGGTTTGTTCTTTTGTTATGACAGGGCATTGAAATATGGTTCATATATGGGGCCATACTTCAGCCTGAGCAGCAAATGTACAACTATCCACTTGAGTAAGAGATATTACCCCCTTGTATACATAATTAATTCACAAGAACTGCTTTCACTAGGCTAATATATAACATATCGTAGCGTAAACCACATTAAAAAACTTGAAACATACACAATACATAATCTTGATTACACACTTAAAAAGAATTCTCTATACACATTCACAAAATTGCACAAAGCGTAATCGACTTGTATCACCAACACAAAACAATTCACGATGAAATAATTTTGACATAAAGCTATCATATCATAGAGCTATTGAAAGAAAAGGTATAGTTCTTGAATGAATACGAAACTTGATCCTGACCCACACAAAGGCAGAAATATGAAATGAAAACCTGTCATAGTCAATCATTTCGCTCCACTGCACATTTACCTGGATCAAAAAAGAAGAAGAATCAGAATACATACCATCGTGGTGGTGAATCTAACGCAGACAACTCTTAAATTTGTTAAGTCTACAAAGATCTATTATGATTCTGACAAACGTGAATTGATCCAATACCACAAACACTGCAAAATCTTTATTATATTATAAAGAATGAGCCTAGGATGCTTTCGATGGCTTCGATAGCACTGCTGGAGGCACACTGAACCAAGGCTGCGTCCTGACCAGGACTGAAGCCACACTGATATAGCGATAGGCAGGGTAGGGATAGCGTCTAGACTCCTTGTGACCTATGTCGACTCCCGAATGCCTCGCTGAAGTATTTTCTTGGATTGTTCGCTGAAGATGAATCAATCGAGACCTCTAGTTTACATTTCTAACATCAAAGATTTTTACAGAATTGATTATAAACACATTTCAACCATAAATTATAGTCTAGAAAAAATCATAGAAGAATATCTCAATTTTATGGATATATCTCTTTATTCTATTGTTCCATAACTACAACTATTGTTGTATAATTACAGCCAAAAAATCTATTGCTGCTAAAAATATAGATTCTTCTGCATCTAAGTAACTTCTTCATTTTATGAAGAATGTTTTTTTCTTTATATTTAAGAAAGAAAACAAAGTATATTTAGGCTATCAATGGATTGTAACAACAGAGAAAGAGCTCGAACGTTCAAATGCACCCACGCTATTCGCATGCTTTCAAATATAATAATTGGCGAATTCCTCAATTTGTTTGCAGTTATACCTCTTTTGAACGAGGGGAAGGTGGACTGGTCGAACGCGATATTCCCTGATGAAAGGGAAAGCAAATGTTTGTCAGCAACGACGACCACGAGGTATTAACTTAAGAAGCTTTCCCAACCGTATCAGTTCTACTGCAGACATCTCCTCATTGTTTGACAATCTCTCCGAGTTCATTCTCAAATGTTGGGCGAATAGACGCTTTCGATTTGTTCGGCGAAATCTCCTCCTCGTGACGGCAAAGTAAGCCTCACGACACAATCGCCGTTGACGACGCACATCGCCGAATTGCATTTCTTTTCTTGTACTTTTCGCTTCCCCTCCCTTCGCCTGTCGTCGATCATTGGAACGAATAAATCCGCATTCGATCCGTCGAAAAGCGTCGATATTAGTATCGATCGTAGAGATCTTTTGAAATCGTAACGTACAGCTCGAAATATTCGAGTCTCATTGTTGTAACAAAGTGGTGCCGCCATCTATAGCGACAGTGACACCAATTTGAAATTCACCGACAAATCTATCTTGCCGATCGTTTGTAGATATGGAAACGTTCGTTTTTCCTGCGTAAGATAAAGTAACTCACTGCTTCAAATTCAACACATAAACAGAAAGAGAAGCTAAGAATTTCGATAAATGTGTGTGTTAATAATTTAATGTGTACAGAATTTTTTTACACACAAAATACTTCGAAGAATCAATTCCTATAATAATTTTAAATTTCAAAAAAAAAAATTAAATCTCAAAAAATTGACACGGTATTAGAATTGGCAAGAAAATCGTACTGTCTAAAATTTTAAATAATTTCTGAAACCTTTAAAAGAATTCTGAAATTATTATAATTTTAAGTTTCGGGAAAACTGAAATTCTTGAAAAATTAATAAAGAAACAGGAGATTGTAATCTGATAAGGTGTTGCTTCATCTAAAATTCCAAGAATTGTGTGAAATTTTCAAGAATCATAGTTTCGAAAATCTCTATTTCTAATCAAAACTTTGAAAAACCTACATATCGATATCAGAAGAATTGGTAAGATGCACTATCGAAAAATTTTGGCGCGCGCGCGCGCGCGCGCGCGCGTGTGTGTGTGTGTGTGTGTGTGTACGTGTATATACACATAAGAATTTTCCTAATTTAAAAAAATTGTCTGAATTTTTAAGAACTGCGATTTTTTAAAAATTGCTAGAAATCGGGATTTCGGATATACTCTAAAAATGTATATATATAATATAAAATCGACACAACAATTTTAGTATTATATTTCGAAATTGAGAAATTGGGAATGATTAGAATAATTAAGAATTTAACGAAGCTCATTTTTTTCATGAAAAAAAAAAAGATTTATATCATCATTCTGATAATTCGCGAATTCACTTTCTTGCCAAGTATATATTAGCGACCATGGTGTTCCGTCGAATAATTACGACGAATGTCATTAGGCAAGCATAAAATGAGAGAAGGAAAGAAGGTTGAGGCAAGATACAAATTAAAATTATTATATTTCGCGCCGCACCTGGTGGTTAGATTTCGCGAGGGCGTTAACGAATTACGAAATGATTATTTGTGTGCTCCAGCCATCACCTCCGTCGCCATCATGTTTTATCATTAATGACTTTAATCGTCGTGTTCCCAGAACTGAAAAATATATAAACCTTTTCCAGTTCGACGCAATTACAATCAGGATCGCGCGCATAGAAGTCCGAGATAATTTTTTTATTTTTCTTTTTTTTCTTTTAATTCACCAATTTTTTGCGTTTCCTTGAGAGTTTAAAGTAAGATCTTTGATCTTCTTAAATCCAGCGATTTTACGTTTACTTTTACATTGCAAAGAGTTTTAATATTTAAACGATAAATAAAAAAAATACTCGCGTTGCAACAAAAAACATATTTATATGTACATAGTGTATTTTTATGTTTTATATTTTCGACATTTCACATATGGTATTACCATAAAGATTTGCAAAATATTCGGTTCCTTCCCTTGCAAATTCTATAATAAAATCGCGATTCGTCCAGCGTAAAATCGCGTTCACTTCACGCGGTCGACATAACATTATCATGGATTTTGAGACGAAATACCGCGAAAGCATAAAAGGGACACGCATTCGACGATATATTAAGATTTGTCGAAGCGTGCTATATGGTTTCCTCCGTGTGTCGTGAAGAATCCTACAGAAGGAATTTTTGCACGAGAGATGTTTCTTTCTCACTTCCTACACGAATGATATTAAAATTTACGCCCCTGTGACTTCCGATTCTAGATACAAAGAAATCGTGCCGCGCGGCTTCCGGTCATCGCTGATATCCGGGCCTCTAACATGTCGCCGAATATCTGACCCTTGGATTTTCGAATCTCTTTTCTGTTTCGTAAAAATGAAGGATTCATAAGTCACTCTTTGTCTTGGTATACCATTGATAGCTAAATTTAAATTTGGCCGAATGGCCAAATGGACCATTTGGATTTTGGATAAAGAATTTGTGCGAGAACTTTAGTTTTAAACTTAAAGGCTGCAGCACAGAATTTTGCATAATGAATAAGGTATAAGAGAATCAACTGATCAAAATGAAATAAAGGACTTTAAATTGTTGTTTCTCTTATGCCTTATGCAAAAGTCTGTGCTGTGATTTTATAATCTACATATACATAAAACTTGACCAGACTTGACGCTCTACAATTTTAACAACTAAATGAATACATTGACGAACATTGAGCAAATTGACTGAAGTCCGTTTGTGTCTTAAAAAAATTTTTAATCCTTAAAAACTTAAAAATGTTAATAATTAAAATTTTTAATCATTTGATCGTGCAGATAACTGAAGGTATGAGTAATGTGCGATGAATACACTTAATATTCGAATAAATAAATAAAAACTGAATAAAAATATCCATTTGAGTACACCTTTTTTTTTTATTTGTCAAGAAACGATACTTTTTTCATTCCATTTGAATAAGTATTTTTTTGAATATAATTACGAATATTTTCGTTTTCGTATTTATTTCTACTCTGTATTATTTGCACATAGTTTGCAAGTCTACAAGAGAACAGAAATCTGTAAAAACAATGAAATCGTCAGAGGAATCCATCAGTGATGACAGATGGCAAATTAGTAACGCAAGCACGATGTATAGTTAAACAAATTCCAAAGAGGATAAAAATAATATCATCTCAAGTAAAAATTTATTATTATATAAAATTAGATGTTATCTCAAATAAAGACTATGTAAAATTATATGTCATATCAAATAGATTGTATTTATAAAATTAAAAAATGTATTGCTTTTTAAAATATTTTTTTTTAATTTCTAAGTTTTCCTCATGAAATCTAAATATTACGACAAAAATAAATAAAATACTTTTTTAATTTAAATTCAAAACTATATACATAGTTAAGGAGTAATGATTGTTTAATGGAGCTTTTTTTCAGTTTTACATTCTGTTGAATTAAAATACTTAAAGGAATATAAATACTCATTAAATAATCATAGGTTTTTTGTGAATAAATATTTTTGAAAACCCAAAATTTTGAATGAATATATGATTACATTTTTTTAACGTCAAAATTTTGAATAAATACAATTTGTAGCTCAATTACAAATTTTTGTATTCATCGGGCACATTAGTTGTGAGATGTGATGCGGTCTATAATCACGAGATCATGGTGACACGTGTCATTCATCGATACACATACAATTTGAGAAACGATTGTCGCTGCGATATGTCCCAGAGTGGATAAAGGGCCATCCATCGTCTACCGAACAGCGATGTTACCGACGAAAATGCAATGATGGGATTAACTGTACCAGCATCTCATAGATGTATGTACATTGTAGAACAGGAATTTAAACGAAGAGAGAAAACACAGAAAAAAAGGTCTTTATTAATTAAAATTATTAAAATTAATTTTTAGGAGTTTTAAATGACGAAAACCATATTCGACAAAAATATAGAGACAAATATATTTCTATAAATCAAGAAATCTAACTCTACATCGAGATATAAAATATCTCATGCAGTATTTTAATATGTATTATACAGAATATTACATATAATAACAATATGTATACAAAACGATGTTCCCATCCTTAAAATATGAAATGTGTATCGTGTGATTTCTTGATTCGTTAAAAAAAAACGTTCTCATGAAAGGGAAGGAGGAAAGAAAAGACGAGAATTGTCAAAGCCCTTTGGCCCTTTTCTACCGTGAGATGTCGTGTAGCTACGAGATTGTTGGGAATGCGCTTTGAAATCATCGTTTCGCGGAGGACCATCGAAATGATTTGCTCATCCGAAGCCACTTGAGTGACGATTCGCGGCGAATCTACTTCTCCATGAATTTTCTCTATGTTCAAGTATCCTATAATCGGCTTTCGATTCCTCGTTTATTGCGCGATATTTTTTCATTTATCCTACTCAATAAATGACGTCGTGATGTATAGATAAACGAATTTCGAATCTTTCAGAATTTTTAATAATTAATCGAGAAGTACTTAATAAATAAAACTGGAAAAAAATTAATAAATCTTAATATATATTTCTTTGAATACTAACACTTACAATAAATAAGTATTTATTCAATAAAAAAAATGATAATTAGGTCAAATTAATAGTTTTGTATCAAATAAATAATATATTTAATAAAATTTACTTAGAATTATTCAAACAAATATTTATTAAAATTTAATATTTCAGTATATAGAATAAATATATGATAACCTAATAAGATTAAAATTATTACAAAGCCTTAAAGCTCCTGAATAATTATCACAACCATATTGAATCGTGACATCAGAAGCGAAAAAATGATACGTCAATTTTTATTTCATGCCACTTATAAATAAAGACAATTTAGATAAAATTGCTTTAAAACATTTGTAAAAATGGACGAAAACTATGTTCATCCCCCAGTCAGTAAATAATCTTAAAAAGTGACATGTAAGTAAAAATAAGCTACGCATGCGCATTGAATAAAAGCACTTCATATGCCTTTTATCATTTTTTACGATTATTTACTGATTCAGGAGGGATAAGCATAATTTTCGTCAATTTTTACAAATGTTTCAAAGCAATCTCATCATTTTGTTTTATCCAAATTGTCTTTATTTATAAATGATACATAATAAAAATTAACGTATCACTTCTCGCTTCTGACGTCACGATTCAATATGGCTATGATGGAGATTGACTATTCAGGAGCCCTTAAGCTGAATATTATTATTGAATTATTAGAATAATAAATATTCAATCAAAATCTTAGAGTAATAAAATTATAATAAAACTCTTTGTTGAATGCTAATTAAAATTAAACGTTAGGTTAAAAGAATCAAGAGCGACGATGGTGGCTGGAAAGAATTAGAAGCGAGAATGGCCAGCTACCGCCAGTCGGTCGCTCCCGATTCTCGCGAGGGCCGTTTATCGGCGCGAGCGATTAAGATTCTTTCAAAAAAACGAGAGACGCGGACAAGGGAGAGAGGGATGGAGGGAGGCAGGGAGCGAGTGAGAGAGCGAAGAAGAAAGGCAACAACGGACGGAGAGGAATCTTAAAGGCCATCCGGCGATACACCTCTATGCAGCCGCTGACATGCCGGCTTTTTGTGCGTCGCTATCGAACGAATCCCTCAGAAAACTGCGAGTTTCTGCTCTCGACTTCGCTACCTAATATCTACTCTCTTCTAATCCGCATCAATAGGTAATCATTCTCCAAAAATAATAAAAAATTGTAATATTATTAAAAATAAGTGATGCGTCAAAGTGTTTGGTATTCATTATTACTCGATTATCGATCTTTAAATAATGTAATCTACTAATATGGATCTAAGATTCCTAATTAAATTTAATTTGATTTTTAAGTTAGTGAAAAAATTCCATAATTCTTAATTAAGAATGTTATCGCAACGATCATTATGTACATATCATAAAAAAAAAAAAAAATTTCGCCAACCTAGAGCTCGAAATGCCGCTCAATCTAAACCGGGAAGGTTCAAAACGAGTACCAAGCAGAAGAGAAACGGAATGACATGGCGAGAGAAAGCACGAATGAAAAGGTAGAAGCGGAATAAAGAGGCGTATAGGTAAGTCTGGTCCTCGACGCAGGTACGGCGGTACTTTTGGAAGAAAAGGAGAGAAGAGGAGAAAAAGAAATCAAAGAGAGAAGCAATGCCGTATCATGCCGATTTCTTTCTATCCCCCAAACACCGCCAGTTCATGTATTCATGCTTGTTATCAAAACTATCGCCAATATCAAAAATTTAAAATTATATATACATAATTACAAAAAAATAAGATCATAAGAGTAAATATATATAACAATATAGAAACAATATAAAAATAGTTCTATTTTTAGATAAGACATGTATGTAACTATATTTCCAAAACATTATAGCTTTATTCAAAATGAATCTAAAGAATTAATTGCTATCGTAAACGGGCATACATACAATCAAACAGCTATTTTCAACTTATAATTATTTAAGAGTAAAGAATAATTCTTTCGAAATTGTTGTAATATAAATTGCTATACAGGTGTCCATCTTACAGGCCCAATGTTAGAGCAGCAGTTCGATCGTACCCTATAGAAATACGGCCCTGGGAGAGAAGACGAAGGGGGGGGGGACGGAGATGGTGGAGAAGCGCGAGAGCGAGGTAAGAGAAAGGCGGAGAAAAGAAACGGATATAAAAAGAGAGACGGAAGACGTAGGCCTCGGCCGGCGGCTGGCGACTGGCGGCGGCACCGCTTGATGTACGCCGGGTCCGTAATTACAGGTTTTCGGAACGCCTCACTCGCTCGCTCGGCGAGCCGCGCCGCTGAGAGTCTCCGGGGCCCTTCCCTCGTCGCGTCGCGCGATCTAACGGGTGTCCCGAGTGCGTAACCGGGGGTCCGATGCCTATGCAGCGTCCAACAAGTTCGTCAACGATTCGAAACGGCGAATTGATGAAAGCGCGTCATCTTCTCTTTGTTTCTCTTTTTTTTTTCTTCGAGGCATTTGAAATTCTAACTGTAGAGCGATGCTTTTAGCACAGCGCGAAATGAAAAACAGGGAACGTAAACTTGAAATTTTTTCTCGCTGGGGAACGTATCGTTTGATAACCGTAGTATATAATAATGTGATACGTCTCGGAATCGAGAGCAGTAATTTCCACAAATCTGATTTTCAATACTGTACATTTATATCGTAAAAGACGTTTCCTGCGTTGGAATTAGAGTCTATCAAGATTGCATTTAACGAAAATTTTTTCGTAACTGAGGAAAACTTCCGCGAAAGATAGCAGCATCCTTCACAAACATCCCGGGATATTTCTAGGAAGAACCGTTCTTACAGGCAGGTAAACGTCCTCTTCGCTTCTGGATCGAAATACCGATCCAGTGAACCGAAAATTTAACTCATCGTGGTACCGCATCTCCATTTCGATCATAAAACAGCTTTTACTTTTATGTATATCTTTATAGTATTCAATTTTATAAAATTGAAAGTATTTCACCACACAATTGATTCTTAGATTCAGGTTTCGTTCTTTATTTGCATGTTTATGTTTGTCAATATTGATTAAATTTAATTAATTTTAATTTAAGAATGTACTGGCTAACATTCTAACATTGATAATAACTCGAAAATTTAATAAATTGTTCTATTTATTATCAAGAGACATAAATAATGTAAAATTTGAAATCGATTCTCTATCTAGTTTACGAGTTATCCAATTAAATTTTGCATGAGTTCTTATGAAGTACCCTTGAAGGAAATAAATCACTGAAATCATTGAAATCTATATCAGTTGATTCATTTTATTCATATTAAAATATGGATTAATATACATGAAATGTTATTTATATGCAGTATATAATATGCAGTTTCTTTTTTTACGATTGATTTCAAGGAAAATTCACGTCCAAAAGTTTTTATCGATGATTAAAAAAATACAAACATATTCATTTGTAATGCCAAATATCACATTAACTGACATTATTTAGGTTCTATACGGCATATAATTTAACTTATAAAAGTATAGAATTTCATCAATTTCAAATTTGAGAACTTTTGTCTAGGACTGTATAGCCAGAACATCCTTAACTTACTCTTTATTTTTTATAACTCTAATGATTATTTTACAATGTACTTTTTGTTTTCTGTTTCTTGCTTTTTGCTATTTTTTACATCTTGTGTTTTTGCTTCTTATCCGGTTTTTTGTCGCCCGAGATAAAAGTTAACGAACTTCGGAAGAAACAGGAAACACGTAGTAAGAAACACAATTGTCGATAAAACGGTTGCAAAAGGGAAAAAAGCAAGAGGTAAAAAGCAAGAAACAGGAAACAAAGAGCATATTATAGAATAGACTTTAGAATTAGAAAAACATAAAAAAAGGTTAAAATTAATCTACATTGGTAAAAATTGATATTACATGGTCTCTAATTAATCGACACTTCATGGACCACCCTGTATCAGAAATGCCATCGAACTCTCCGCCATCAATTCAAATTCATACGAGTACCGGCGAGAAAATCAATCGACCGCTCACTGTTAGCCCATATACGACCGCAGGAAGCCAAACGTCGAACATCGCAATGAAAACCGTCGTTGCGACGCAACGCACTTAACGGGTGTTAAATAATTATGCGAATGGTTTATCACGATGCGTGTTAGGACAGTGGCGCAGTGTGATTCCCTTACGGCCCTGAGCGATACGAGGCTTCTCAAACGAGGAAAGCATACACACGGCTCCCATTCAGCTAACCCTTTCAACTAACCCTCTCTGCGCCTCCGTCCCTCACTGCGCCCATCCCGCGCGATCCTCCCCCCTTTCTTCCTTTCTTCTCTCCTTGTTCTCTATTTCGCTGTTCCTCTTCTCTCTCTCACGAGAATCCCTTCGGCCTCTCGTCTGAGGAGAGCAACGTCGGCGAAATCTCTTTTACGCGTTCAAGAGAGCGGGGACATGTCCGAGACCCCCCTCCCTCCACCTTACTTTTCGCCTCTTTTCTTGTGGTCCCCTTTACAGAGCACGCACACATGGGAGTTCTATCTATTATGATAAAGATTCGAATTTTTTAAGATTTGTTTTCTCGCAACGACAGCCGTAGGATCTTTTTTGAAGATTTTTAACATGGGTCAGTTTTGAGACCTTGACCATCGATCCCTAAAAGAAACGAGAGGCGATATTGCTGCTCCTTACTTACACCAATATTCTTCTATTTTCATGCCTATTATAATTGTATAAATCATAAGTTATCATTAGTCGATTGAAAATTTAATTATATCGCTTAATGGATCGCGATTTATCATTCCCAGTAGTTCAATATAATAGTAGCTGATAATTATCAATTAATTATATTATTCATAAATTTATTAATATTCATTTTATTCATATATAATTATACCCCTCAGGGTAATAACTCCACAAGCATTGACTGTGTTCAGCAGAGAAAACAGACAGTTTGCAACTTTTATAAAATTCTTTATTATGATTGATTTATACATTTAGATCCAGTAAAGAACTAAGGCAAGATCAATCATCTTAAAGAATTTCACAACAGTTGCAAAGCTGCTTTCTTCGCTGAATGCAACTGTTATTTTGTGCAAAGAAAAAATTTTGTATAAAGAATTAAAGAATTGTTTACTTTGTATATATAAAAAATAAAAGAGCTTTGATCTGCTAAATTCAAAGCGACCGAAATGAACAGCGCCGCTTCATTCACAGAACATTTGCGTTTTCTCTACCTTCATAAAATCGAATACCTTTTCACGATATCGATCTAAGAACACATTCGTTCAAGATAACCGATATGACTGGTAAGGACGGTTATATTGGTGCGGTAAAAGACAAGGCGGAAGCGATCAAAGGCGTGTCACCGTTATCGTCAGATGACTTTACGCACATCATCTCATGGAGATACTACTCGAGCTGCAAATCTTTCAAAGGAACTTCTGAAGGGCCGCTCACCCCAGGTGGTGGCGTCGGCAAGGACGACAGCGCGGTATTAACCAAAGCCGGTTCCTCTTCTTCTCTTAACAAACAACTACCTGACCTAGCTCGAGTTTTCAAATATCTATGCTATCCATCTTTTAGTTAGACTATGTCAATGTCTATAGGTATTTAGAAGATGACAAAGTAAGTTAGGACAAACTTCAGTAGTTAAAAGACTTAAAAGAAGATGTGCGTCGGTATTTTTTCAGGAAACAATCCCCCCTTGTATTAGTACAAAGAAAAACGTTATATCGAATATATATATATATTCGAGATATATATATATATATATATATATATATATATATATATATATATATTTTCAATTCGAAAATGTCAGGAATTTTTTGTATAATTGTAACACTTATTACAAATGTGAGAAATAAACAGACAACAATAGAATATAGTAATTTATACTTTATGGACAAGACTAATCTTTCAATGTTTTCACTTGAAATTTTAAATATGTGGATTCACGTGTCCCTTTAACTATGAAATCTAGCAAAGAAGAAAGATAGCAGAGAGTTTTCAGAAATATGTACTACCAATTAGATTGCACTTTATATAACAATATTATGCCGTGATAATAGTGAGATTGCACAGAGCGGAAGTGGTCCCTCCTTCACCCCTTTGATAGGTGTCGCGATTAATGATCCCGTTTGGCGCGCCGTAATTAATAGTCTCCCGTAATTCACCACAATTAATACCTTAACTCCGCACCGGTTCATGGAGGCTCAGCGATGCGATTCGTTCATCATTATCGTCGTCGTGCGTGGCCGATGACTATCAGTCGTGACGTCTCGTCTACCTGCCCTTTTTGAAATACCGCCGAGAGCAATTGTCCGATAAAATCGATATTCTCGATGATCTCACGGCTATACACAAAATTATCACGAAGATGATTTCACAAAAAATTTATCACAAATTTATGCACATAGAAAAAATTTTCTTTTAAACTCAAACTCTTTTCTTGCTCTTTAAATTCAAATTTTATTCTTTCATTGTTTGCTCTTGCTCTTTAAATTTTAATTTTATCGATGCGCTTCCATCGAATTCCATCAAAAGTCCACAGGAACAATGTTTTGTAAATCAAGTCTTCTTCTTGACTTTGTAAATGCTGAAGAGAATAAAATTCTATTATTCAGAGGATCAGAAGAAGAGATATGCTTCAGAAGTTTTTTTGAATACGATTGCATAGAATTATTCTCATCCTTGAATTATCGATTAAAATTTTTCTGTTTCCCTGCTTTTTTTAGTGGAGTAGTGACTCGGCGGAAATATCGTAACGATTGTTATCTATCGAATACCGTGCAAACGGCGAATTTCGTGCCTAGGTGACTGCAAGCATCATTCGCGCCGA
>Ga0157364_1004977_pt1 | contig 13394 bp, 4 predicted proteins | sample AttsexASBM2_FD_111476 | JGI IMG/M metagenome (GOLD analysis project Ga0157364, IMG submission 111476) | Fungus gardens microbial communities from leaf cutter ant in Ribeirão Preto, State of São Paulo, Brazil - Atta sexdens ASBM2 | ecosystem: Host-associated > Fungi > Mycelium > Unclassified ... | reverse complement strand
TGTGATCTTCACAAGAGCATCTGAATAACGATCTAATTGATTATTTATGGACTCTGTAAATGAAATATGAAAATAAAGGATAGTAGGCTATTCCGTCATTTTCAACCTTAAAGTAATATAAAATTTATGGCAACAATTGCAGTAACGTGTTTAACAACCTTATCATAACTACAATCATGACTGCTTCTTACATAAGACCTTTAAATATTTAGTATACGTTGTTCAGAAATATAAACAGTATCGTGAGAAATGGAAAATAGTCCCGCTCTCTATCCTATTGTAAATTAAATGAAATAAAAGGCGCAGTGGCTTATTAGAATACTTAATAGAGACTAGCTTTCCTCGATAAGATTACGTTATCGTGAGAACTCGATAGAAATACACAGCTAAAACAATCCTGTTTGCCATATGCATATATTCCACTAGCTGAGCCTCGCTCGTAGATTTCGTTCCGCATCGTAATCACGTAATCGCATAATCCGTTAAAATAAAATATTTTTCAATGAGCGTAAGTTCTCTTGCAAAAAGATACGAAGTGGGTTAGCTGTATACCATTCCGCTATGTCTCTAGTTCTCGCATTACGAAATTGCGTATGGGAACATTCTGTCTGCATATGAAACGGACAGTTTCAACAATTAATAATTCTAATCTTATGTGATCTAAATTTGGTTGTCGCCTCGTACTTTCATCAAGCGGAGTCAATCGATCGCTTGTGACGGTGCCTCTCCTTCTCATCTAATAAAAATTCCAACGCAGACCATGGCATGGACCCTCTTTGTTCCCTCCGTCGCGTTCTTACCGCATCTACCTGCATAGACATATACATATATTAATATTCGATATGATATCTCGCGATTCACCCTCTTTTTCCACAAGTATCAATTTATGGCGTAAAAAGGAGTAAAGCTTTAGCTGAAAAATAGATGGATGATTATTCGCACGCGACAGAAATGCCTGTTAGCCACATGTCAGTAATACCGGCCCAGACATTGCTACCGCTATCACCATCATCGCCACCACTGTTATGTACCGTCGTCGCCGTGTCGGAGGCCGACATCGTCGGCCCCAGTGCGAAACCCGAAGGCTATTTATAGTAGGGAACGGCTTCTAGTTCCCACTGCGTGAAAAATCGCAACTGGTTTCTCGCGAGTGCGAATGGAACAGGGAGAGAGAGAGAGAGAGAGAGAGAGAGAAAAAAAGAATGACTCCGGTGTCTCGGCCGAAGTCGTCGCTCTGCATTAGCCGCTCCTCTAATGAGCAAACAGCTCTCTGTCGAAGGCTCTCACGAGAGTGCACCTGATGGTAAACGCAATGCGAATTATGTATGAAGCGTAATCGATAAACAAATAAATCAAGGCGAGTATGGTAAATACTTAATAAAAAACGAATGTTACTCTCATCATGAGTTAACATGTTGTTCATTTGAATCCTGATCTATGCTCCGATTACATATGACAATGGAGGTCCTGTTACAAATGTATACCGCTTACGTTCTTGAAAGTCAGGAAAGAGTAATCACCTGTTTAAACTGCAGCTTAGCGATTAGGGCAAGAAGACAGCGGCTTGAGAACTTTCAATGTTCTTGCTGGCATTTTCGTCTTCTTTTTCAATTAATTAAAGATACACGCGCTTGATAAACATAAAATGCGTCATATCGAGAGAATCGCGCAAAAATTTTGTTTGTCCGATTTGCATAACCGCGTAACCCGCATTCTCGCGTGCAAGAAGAAAAAAAATCCACCGATCTAGGTCGAGTTTTGCTTAACGCGAAGGATGCCAATTGCGTTCCTTAGACGCATGATCGGCTGCTGCTCCTTTCTCCTTCTGCGTACCTACGCTTTATGCAAATCTATCTGAATAGGCCTTAACGATTACCTTTTCTGCTGAAGGGAATCGCGTTCCGACGAGTAAAATGAAAAGGAGAAGGAGGAACATCTCTAAATCAAGACAAGATTTTTTTTTTATTTCTATATAGAAGAACATATTTGTATCTCTCTCTCTCTCTCTCTCTCTCTCTCTCTCTCTGCCTTATTCGTCTCATGCAATGTTCATTAACTGTAGGATATTTTTTAAGACATTTCTTTCCGCCTATCTTTCCGAGCATGATAATTTATTCTCAATGAAAGTATCGTAAACGATATCACTTTCAGCATCGATACTGTTCGGAGAATCCGTATAGACTCGAAAATATTGTCATCAACAAACACAACTATTTGCTGCTAATCGTACAGGTAAATTTATCGTCACGCGAGCGCATTTCAAATTGAATCTGGCTCGGTAAAACGCGTAATGGAGAGTGAGTTAAAAATTCGCGAGCTGGAATACATTGAAAAGGCTGCTGTCCTTGCAAGGGCGCCACGCTGCGCCGCAATACACCTCGCCTTCTTGGTAGCCACGTCGCGAAGACAGGAAAGGTGTTTGCCCCTATCTGGCTTGTCTCGGTTTTTCACTCGAGCTCAAGCGACCGTTTTTAGAGTGTATAGACCAACGAAAGATAAAGATGAATAGACGAGGTTTCTATTTCTCTCTTTCTCTCTTTATTCTTCTTTTTTTTTATATTCATATCTTTTTCCTTTACGTTTTTTTTTAATTATCTGTTTATTTTTATATATATTCTTTTTGCAGTTCTCATCTTTTATAGTTGTAAGTTTATTTTTAGAGAGCTTATCCTAAAACCCTATAAACGCACTATATTTATCTATTTCTATGCGAGATAACTCCTGATTTACCCTATCATATCTCCAGTCAAATGCAAAAGAATCGTAAGAGATAAGTAGCTAAGATATCGCCACTTCATATTCTTATAGGATGACGTCCTCTCAAGTGTTAAAATTATATATAAATTATATATAAATTGTCAACATATAATACATTTCCAAGTTAAAATATAAAATACAGAAAAAAAAGAGAAAAAGTAGATACATGTAGAATGTGTACATACATACTTATCTTTACTTCTTTGTTCTCATTTTTTCTCCTTTTTTTTTATAGTATTATAATTTTTTTGTCTTTTGTATTTCACATGAAAAATTAATACGCGATATTGACATATTGGCATACATAGAAATAAGTTCCACGAACATCTTATATGAATGCAAAAATATTTTGAAAACATAATTTGTGGAGAAGAAAAGAATCTTAAGATAGCATTGCGTTTACTTTAGCAAAATATTATTTCTTTTTTTGTATTCACGGAGAACTTCTCATTAATAATCATTTTCAGACAAAATTTTGCACATGTATAATACCTACAAATTGGCCTTCCATTAAGATTATTGCGAAAGCACTGCTAATTTGCAAACGACATATTTTACGTTGTGGCTATTGCGAGACGTCGTGACTTAGTCAGCATTTACATTACATAAGAAATAAAACTGCGCGGTTTAAAGAGGTTTAAGGTCAGAAATATGCAACAATGTGACGCGAGTATGCGTCTAGCAGCAAATATGACGTTATTGTTCTGTCACGTCGCAAACATCTTCAAATATCGCTTATGTCCATGTTTGTTCGCTTACATTAGTGTAAACACTAGTGTATAGCCTAGCCTTATATTGCACAGGAAAATGTAGGGAAATACTATAGCATACATTATGTATATTATAGATTTTCCTATTTTCGTATGTGATATTTTTCAAAAATAAAACCTGAGGATATAAATCGTGTAACTTTTTCTTTAGAGCGAAAACGTGGAAAGTGAAAATTTTTATGTATATACATTGAGAAAAATTTTTGGAAAATAAACGAACCAGAAAATTCTGATCATTTCAATCATAATTCTGATTATATATATCTTGACTAGAATTATATTATGATAGATTCAACCGAAAACTTCAACAGAAAATTTTAATTTTTAACCAGAATATACACATATGAAAAATTTTCACGTTTCCTCTAGGGAAAAAATTTATAATTGAATACTTCTAAATACGTATTATATAATTGTTTGAAATGGATTCCAATCAGAAATTGTTCAATTATATCCTACATTTCTATTGTGTTTGTCTAGGGAAAACGAAATAATTCCGATCGGAATTCCCATTACAAATGGTTCTAAAAACATGTCCAAGCGTGTAAATCTAAACATTCGTTGTTTGCTCCACAAATTGGAAACACGCCTCCGCTTATTATCTCATCAATTTTCGTCATTTAATATTCCAGCACATTCTTACGTGCGCATCAACGTCTTTCGCGTCCCTTCCTTTTCAATTATATTCGAGTGATACATTTCTAATCTAACGGTTTTCGTTAGGTTTAATTTTCGAGGATAAGACTGGTAAGGTACAAAGTCCCAAATTAACACCTAAAAATCGATAAATTTTTATTCCAATCTTGTTCTTAGGAAGCAAACAAAACTATGGAATAGCGGAATTATAAAACTATTCGGCTTTTTATAATAAGCCATTACCTAAGCTTTAAGTCGTAAACCGTAAGAAATTAATCAATTTAATAGAGATAATTTGATTGGATGCACTGAATGCGCGCATTCAATGCATCCAAAGCTCAGATTAGCTCCTTCCAGACCTGATTTTATTGGTACCATAAAAAAAATTTTTTTTAATTCAATTCATACGCAATGTAATAACTAATCCATATTAAGCAATTAACTTTTTTCTAAATTTTGATTCTTTCTTCAATATATACATCGTTATATATATCCTTAGATAATGTATTATATCTCTCAACAGAATTAAATAATTTCAACGGATTTCAAAATCTTCAAATTGATGTACATTATAATGTGAAGTCTAAAGATTAAAGTTAAAACTGTACACAAATTAACGTAAAAATGTTTAATATAAATATAAAAACGGATTCAATCATGAAATTCTCAATACATTTTAATATGCTGTTAAGTAAAATCGATATTTTATAATTCGAAATATTTGCATTTTACTTTTACAGATGATTAGATCAGTGTATAACAACTTTCATATGCACTAATATGTCTAATTGAATTTACTAATAGTCAATTATTCTTTTCTCATTCGACTGTGAATGTGATTTTCACATTCATAGTCTCTTATTTCAGAACTATCTTAAGTAAAATTTTAAGATGTTAATAAGGTTTTCTTTAATAATAAGATCGGTATTCATAATCGATTCTTACATTTGAGATTATTTTAAATATAATCTTAAGATGTGATCATAATGTCCATTTCCATCAATGTAAATTAACTTTAATCTCGATTCAACTCACTCTTCGTCTTTTCCTAATCTTTAAAATTAGAAAAAGATGAAGAGTAAATTGAACCGAGATTAAAGTTAATCTACAAAACGGGCATAAACCAATCAGACAACTGTATCAGCGTCTTAAGACATTACTTAAGTTATTTAAAATAAGAACGGACTATGAGCTGATCTTATCTATTCCGATTAACTTAATCGATCGATTATTACAATGGAACTGACCAAATCGTATTTGCTATTCAGCAGAATTGATCAATCACGATTGATACTTAATTGATCAATTGTAAGCTAATTAAGAAGTGAGACCAATCCTATGAATTGTTCATGATACCTGTAATTGTTCACCTGTAATTGTTCATGATATATCTTAAAATTGCACTTAAAACAATCTTAAATAAGAATCGACTGTGAATACCGGCCTTAAAATTTAAATAACGATTCATTGTAAAATGTGTATATCAAGTTACTATAGAGAATAATAATGACTGCGCGACATTAACGTGGATTGAGAATTTCTAGGTGGCAAACCTGGGACGCAAACACGCGGGTGCGTGACCGATACTCATTCACGAACATCGGAATTCTGATCACCTCCAATTACTCCCCGCAAGTTCCGCAATAATATATTTTTTTACAATAAAGGTCCTTGAGATCAGATTACTCTCACATATGCATAATTATCGTGTGCACAATAGAGAGCAACTTCCGCCGAAACAAATACATACATAAGTGATACGCAACACAATACTCGCGTGCGTTTTCTCATTCCGGACGACTAACGAGAATATAGCCTTCCGATTATTCGACTCTTGCTATATCCGAGCAATTCCTTGATCCAATCGACTGGATTATCATCCGATATAATCCAACGATGATTCAAGAGAAGGAGCGGGTGGAGGGCAGAGGAGGCCGCTTGACACTCGCGTGATGCGCGAGCGGCGTCGGCGTCACCGGCGCCACTCGGCCACTCGCCGACTCCCAAGTCCTAACTACTTCAAGTCGATTCTCCATTCAGAAAAATGACGGTGATGTAATTACCCGCTCTCTCTCTCTCTCTCTCTCTCTCTCTCTCTCTCTCTCTCCTCCGACGGACGTGCCTGGCACTTCCACAGCCGAGTCGAACTTGTGGTAATATCGCGCCGTGAACGACGTGACCTTCTCGGCGTGGCTGGTTAGTTGGCTGGCTGACTGAACTCTAGCTGGCTCCGGCAAGCCGGCGTGACATCACGCACCACGTTATGCCGGCCGGTGGTCGGCCGATGGTTGCCCTCGCTGCGGCACTAGCCAATCGATAGCCCTCGTCGAAGGGAAGCCGCCGCGATATACCCGGTGCAATGTCGATGTACACACCTTGTGCGACCGTATGTATGTTCGACCGTCTTATACCTTCTTCTGCCATGAGACCGCGAATTTCGATGGGGGAAGGAAGAAACGCGTGTCGAACGGACACCAATGAACACGTCAGAACACGTGTACCGCACGTGCGCGCGCGCATGCACGTATGTACGTACTATATGCACGCATACGCATGGACACGATGGGTGCGTACGTATTCGCACGTACGCACGTAAAAGGCGACGAGTCAACGTCGCAAAGTTGGTTGGCTGTGTAAGTTCAATTCGATGCAGGGTGAACGCGCGCGCGCGAAACCCCCGATATCGAAGTCGGAAGGGGAAGATGGTACTTGGCGCCGGCGCCAAAAACCGATGATGGCAGCGTATAATATGCCACCACCGGGTGTGGTGAAAATTGTCGATAACGACAGCCCTTTTAGTCTGTCTCCGCGAAATATCTCGCTGTCTCTTGATGAATCCAAGATTCGTGTCTCTCTTTCATGTCCATGATAATATTTCGTTTCGCGCCATTGCGCTCATGTTCTGTGAAACACTTCTTTTCGCACTTTATTCAAGAGCGATTTAATTTAATACACTCGTTTTGAGCATTTATAAATAATTTTTGAGATAAAAAGCAAGTATTGCTCGTGAAGAAAAAGTTGTAGTCGAGTGACATGCATACTTGCTTATCGCGATATTATTCCACTTGCGCATACACTACACGTGTCCGCGCTATCGCGATTAACTTCACTACTTAATTTCACGCGCGTGCCGTTTGGAAAACAAATTCGCGCTACTTTATAACGAATTTCATTGGACGCATTGATAAGAAAATCTCAAATTCAAATTGTTAAATTCTGATTTTAATGAAACTTTATATACTAAAATTGTATTACTATAAATTAAAAAAAAATCAAAGATAACAAGTAACACATTAGTTATAATTATGTCCTTATTTTTCTTATCATTACTTTGTTATAATAACAATTTGGTAATGATGAATTTTTTTATGATTGTAATATATTAACATCAGGATTGGAAAAAATCACTCGATCGTTACTCGTAACGGATTAGAAAATCACTCAATTAAGGGCAGATTATTCCAGTTTCAAATAAACTATGTAGTAATTTATCTATTGGATAAACAAAAGAATAAAAGAATAAGAACATGAGAGAGTAAGAGAGTTAGGTAGTGAGCTGAACTTTATCAAAAAAGGAATAACCCAGCCTAACTCTGTATTTGTAACGTATTACTTTTTATCATTACTTGTCATAATTACATTTATTTATTGAAAAAAAGTAATTTATAACGAGTAATGAGTAACGTTACTCGTTATTTATTACGAATTACTTTTTTTCATCTCTTAAAACCGTTTATTTGTCGCTATTAGTATTTTCTAAATTTATCTATTTATTTAAGTTGTAAGTATACAAAATTTCATTAAAATCAGAATTTGACCCTTTGATGTTCCCTTGTTAGTGCGCACTATAGGGAGATTCTTTAACATCTTATCAACGATTGTCGCTATCATTAATTAGCGACAGCCAATGTCAAGGATGGTACTGAAAAAAAAAACGCGGCTGTTATTGATTGTCGTTAATGATACTGACAATGATCGATGGAACATTAAGGAATTCCGCCACTAATGTATTAAAGCCATTGTAAATAAATTAACATAAAGATGTGTGTTTAATATAAATATAGAAACGAGTTAAACTGCGCAATTCTCAGTACATCTATTATTTATATTGTTGTTAGATGAAATATTAACTTTATAATCCAAAATATCTACATTTTACTTTTACACTTAAATTAAATTAACGTACAATAATTTAACTTGTATTAATTTAAGTGCACATATATGGTATCCAATCAAATTCGCTATTATTACTTTCTATTATTACTTTCTTACAGATGCATCTATATAAACATATAGAATGGAAATTTAAAAAAAATATATACATATAATAATAAAACTTCAGTATCTCTCATGTATGTGAGATGTCTCGAAAGGAAATAAAACTAGAGAAAAGTTAATTGCTTCATCCATTATGGTAATCAATTGGCTGTCGCTAATTAATGATAGCGACAATCGTTGATAAGATGTTAAAGAATCTCCCTATAGTGCGCACTGACAAGGGAACATCACAAAGGGTCAAATTCTGATTTTAATGAAATTTTGTATACTCGTAACTTACATAAATAGATAAATTCGTAATGAATTCCCGTTGGATTATTTCAATCATACAGTTTCATACGCGTTTAATCATACATATCATATGTGAAATGACAAATCATGGATTTTTTAATATGATTCGTTCTTGCTTTTAATTCTTCGCTGAATTCTAATTGTAGGAATCGATCATATTAAAGAATCATTGAGTGCTCACGAATTAATTTTCTCTAGTAAATGCAGTCAATAATAAGCTCTTAAAATGTTGTCAACTAAATCTTAATTAATTAATTAATCAGAGATTAATATTATCGACTAAAGCCCATTTCTCTACCAATATAGATTTGATTTCAGTTCAATTTACTGTTTATCTTTGTTTAATTCCTATGTCCACATTGTTAAATCTATATATTGATATACTGTTAATTATACTGTTATCTATATTAAATATTTCGTTATTTTATACTAAAACGATAATTAAATTTGACACTTATCATGTCAATTTGATACTATATAGTGTCAAATATAATCATTGTTTTACTACAAAATAACGATATAATTGAGTAGAAGCAGTTTCATAATTGAATTATAGAAGCAGACTCATATTAAATTTGACTGTAGATTTAACAGTGCATTTTTACCAATATATTATAGATTAATCTAATTTAATTTTCTTAATTCTTAGCATTAGAAGAAAATAAAAAATAATCAAGATTAAAATTAATTGATAGGAGTAGACATAAAAAAAAATTTGCTTATTTAAAATGTTAATTGAGTCTATTCGAAGTCATCCTGATTATTAGATTGTAATTCCAAGAAAGAAAACAAGAGATAATTAATCAACGATGTTACGACGTTTGTGATTACATCTTTGACGTATTATAATTAATTAAATTGAATAGGAAATCGCGGAAAAGCTAAATACGAACCAATGTAATAAAGAAACGCTATCCGTAAAAAAATCACAATAATGGTCTGCCGTATACATAAATATTGCAGTAATCTATCGTTATCGCTTTTGTTAAGCAATCTCGCTAATTCATTCGAGATAATAAACATAAATATGTCAACTCGCGCGTGCAATAAAATCCATGCACTTTGCGACCTCACATTTTTTTGTTATGACTCTTACCCGATTTCATTGAATTTTACTCAATACATATATGAATTTGTATTGCAAAGAAATGTGTGAGACGGCGCCGATAAATTTATCTCCATCGACAGAGCGATGAGTAAGGAGAGATCGCAGTTTGACGGATTAAAAGAAACGGGACTGAAGCGGAATAATACAAAGAACTTCGACTAAATGATACAATTGATTTTGAGAGATTAATTCACAAGAGATCGATCGAGATGTTGAAAATATAAGTCTCCTCGGTATAAAAAAGAACTGTCGATGTTATCGAGGCACGTTCGGGGCGCGTGTTTCGCATTAATTTAAATATTTGTGTCTAAGTATTCTAAGTATATCGTGACTTGGGTAGTAATTTGTAGACTATTTGATAGTAATTAATAATAATTAACGTCTCATAATGTAACAGTATCAGTGATATATATTAAAATAATATACAGAATGTCTCAAAATTGATGATAAATATTTAACAGCTTCTTTGTAACATTTTGAAGAAAAATCTAATACGAAAATGCTGAGGCTAATTTTCAAATGGGAAGAATTTAAAAATTACAAATAATAGGATTAAATTAAAGAAAAAGATACTTAAAAATTTATTTGTGAGAAATATATTTATTTCACTGAAATAAATCTTTATTTGTCTAAAATGTTATTCTTAACAAATAAACTATTTCTTTTATCTTTTTATAAATGAGATGTATTTCACAAAAATGTATTTTATAATTAATGAAATGTAATTTATAATTAATAAGATATGTTTCACAAAAATTTCATTATTACAATCAAAACTAATAAAATTTTTTTTCGTAACCAATGATAATAACATTCACAAACATTTGTAAACTACGCAATATTTCGACGTTTTCGTAAGTATAGAATTTCGCGCGCTCGCAGGGATGGCGCCGCAGTATAAAAACATTTTCTCGAACTTTACATGGACAACAAAATTCAGCACCTTCACACTGATCATCTTGCCATCGCTGAACGCAAAATTCTAGCCCTGTCATTCCCCGTAATTTTTAAATTCTTTTTATTTAAAAACTATCATAGCTTTAGCATTTTCACGTTAGACTTTTTATCTTAAAATGTTACAAAGATACGCTGTATATATAAAATATAGTAATATATATAGTAATGATATAGTAGTTTAATAATTATTTAATAATAGTAGTTTCTAATAACAAGAATAAATAATTGCACTATTATGTTATTATGCCACTAAAAATTAGCCTGCATTCATTTTCTATTCTTGTTTTATCTCCATTTTTATCTTTGTCTGAGTAATAAAGACAGAATACAGAACGACGATTATAAAAGTGTTTAAAGTACGTGAACGTTCAAACGTAGCCAGGATAGTCTGTTTTACCGATTACACTGTTCGACAAATTTAAACTTTTTTTCTAGATTACGAATGGAATAAAATGATTTTTATAGATTTTTTTATCTCTAAAAATAAATCTGTAAATAAATCTTGCTCTATTACGTCATATTTTCAAGAAAATTAAACCTAAAGATGTTGAAAATGGCATTTTTGGGTACTTTTCAACTAAAGTATCTTAACAATGTGATGTGATAGAATAATTTCATTTACAGATTTGTTTTCAGCGATAAAAAAATCTATAAGAATTATTTTATCTAATTTATGGTCTAAAATCCGTATTAAACAATGTTATTTTAGAACGGATTTTACAAATTAGACAAAGTGATTCTTATAGATTTTTTATAAAATCTGTATGTAAAGCAAATATTGTTATAAGTCGACGCTAGAAGACGCTCGATAACAAAACTGTAATTTTCCAATTTTTTTTCATTTTTTGCATAAAGTCGACTGGTTATTTGGATTACATTTATATTTTAATTGCAGAAAAAGATTGTTAAATCCTTGAGAAAAATATATTTATCCTTGAGAAAAATAATCAATGAAATAGATGATTTTAGGATTCCCTTAATCACATAAGTAAATTATAACCGAACAACTAACGCGGTCACGACGCGCGAATATTTAAATGCAAAGTGCGCGCTCCAAAAATGTTCCGACTGCGCGCAACTTCAGTTATCAGTGGCTGCGGTTGATTTGGACGCTTTCAGCGCTTTTCAGTACTTTTATTCTTATTTTACATCTAATGAACGATAAAGACAGACTGATGATTACAAGCGCTTAAAGAACATCCAAATCGACCGCAGCCAGTGTCCAAACATTAAATTAATGATCCCGCAAGCGACGAATGTATTGGAGTATATATATATATATATATACATGAGCAGAATCGTTTTAAGATTGATGTTTCGCCTTAATCAGCGATACCTGTAATTTTTCCGAGTTCCAGACGATAGTCTCTACAAAAAAGCGAAGACGCCAATGTCGCCGACGGGAAGGTCGCCACTTGATTATGAAACGCTTCAATAAATGACGTTTCTAACGGCGTGTCGTGATCACATTTATATCATTAGACGGGTCCCTCTCGGGCCGGCGAGTTTATCGACGAGAAAGAAATCCTGTTATAACGAATAACATGCACTTATCGATTCGACCGGCACTTTTTCTTTAAAAGGCGATTTAAAAAAAAACTACGATAGCGAAGGCTATCTGTCGTGTTATCAGGAAACATGGAAAGAGAAAGAGACGAGAAATTTCTCATCGCGGGAGAAAAAAAAGGGGGAAAGAGAGAGGCAATCATTATTTCAAAAACAACGATTTCGATAATACTGCGAAAATCGCGGGGATTTATGCGCTCCGTAAAAGCCATCGCACGTAAAAAACTGTAACCGTAAGATCGTAAGCATATCGACCAATCCTGGTCCAGCATTCTAAAACGTAGGACCGCACTTTTGATTGTGATTGGTCGATTTACTTTGCAAACAAAATGGTAACAACTAAAATCTTTTTTTACGTGTAACGATCTGAAGTGATCCGCCGCCGATTCGCGAACATTCGCGAACGCTCGCGTTTCCGGCTTGACTGCTGGTGGCTCTTCAATGCTCCGCAATTTCCAACTCGTGTGCCACGTATGTACATACATATGCACGCGTGGAAGAATACCTATTATCGCCAAGGACGCGTAGCCCGTCGGACTCTCGTAATTTGGTATCACCGTTCGGTATATAGGCCTTGACCGCGTTTAATCATTAATTGCCTTCCGCTGTGAAAAGACTTGATAAATTTAAATATAACATAATATTTTTAATTCATTGATTGATATTCATTCATTTTGCTTGCACGACAAGAAAATACTTGACGAGAATTCAAATGATATTCGATCAGATTATAATTCCCTCAACGCGTCAAATCTTCGCGACTACGATCTGAAGTGCGCTCCGGATAGTTCCGGAATCGGGGAGACTCAAATGGAACGCTCTGAATGGAGCGTTTGTCACAGTTGACGAAACTCGCTTGCTTGCGATTACCCCTCGTGTACCGCCGTGTACAATTAAATCTCATTCTAAACGACGAGACCGCACTTCCGGCAACACGTACTCGAGGGAGTATCGCCGCCCGAACCTCTCTCTCTCTCTCTCTCTCTCTCTCTCTCTCTCTCTCCCTCTCTCTCCCCCTCCCTCTCTCTCCC
>Ga0157364_1004976_pt1 | contig 13394 bp, 5 predicted proteins | sample AttsexASBM2_FD_111476 | JGI IMG/M metagenome (GOLD analysis project Ga0157364, IMG submission 111476) | Fungus gardens microbial communities from leaf cutter ant in Ribeirão Preto, State of São Paulo, Brazil - Atta sexdens ASBM2 | ecosystem: Host-associated > Fungi > Mycelium > Unclassified ... | reverse complement strand
CGCAGCCAAATGCTAAGCGGTCATCGTGCGCGGCCATCGTTAAACCTAAATGCAACTTCTGTCAAGGAGAACACGTCATTTATTATTGCAAAAATTTCGTGGCACTTCCAGTATCACAAAGACTCGTGGAAATTCGCAGTTGCAAACTTTGCATCAATTGCTTGCGCTCCTCTTCTCATGCATCAAGTAAATGCACTTCCGGTCAATGCAAGGTCTGTCAGGCAAAACATAATACGTTACTTCATATTCCCTCTGCCGCGGACTCATCGACTAGCAATACCGACAAGGAAGTTGCACCTAAGGCAACTCCTCCTCCCTCCCTCCCTCCTATCGAATTATGCTTTAGAATCATCTAATAACGAACAAGTCATGCTTTCGACTGCGGTTGTGTTCATCTGCGGCAGCGACGGCTCTCGCAGGGCGTGTCGAGCCCTATTGGATTGCGGATCGCAAGCGAACTTCGTAACCAAGAAATTTGTGGAAGCTCTCGGTTTAGAAACGTGTCCATCAAGCCTTTCGATTTGCGGCGTCAATGGCACGGTAACCTCGACCAATCACGTGGTCGGAATCAAATTACAATCGCGATTCAACTCTTACACCGCGATTATCGAATGTATTGTTACTGATAGGATTACTGGCAAAATTCCGACGTTTTCTTTGGGATGGGACAAATTTAATTTTCCGCGCAACATTCGTTTAGCTGATCCACGATTTCACATATCGTCGGATATTGATCTTTTAATCGGAGTGAACTTGTTTTGGAATCTAATATGCGTCGGTCAAGTCAAATCTCCAGACAAGCATCCAATTCTCCAAAAAACGTGACTGGGCTGGATTTTGACGGGTCGTTTGGACAACATCATATCGACCGCAAGAATTTACTCGCTTCACGCGTCCGTAACCGATGCGGAATTACACGAACTTGTCAGTCGTGCTTGGCAAATGGACGACATCTCCACGCAACTGCACAATTACACAATGGAGGAAAACATTTGCGAGCGTCACTTTTTAAACGTATCTCAAAACTCTCAGGGTAGATATATAGTCAAGCTTCCAGTCAGAGAGCAAATGTTAAATAACATTGGCGATTCACGTGAATCTGCTCTTAAGCGATTGAGGGGCATCGAGGGACGTTTCAAGCGCGATCCTATTCTTAAAATTCAATACACGGCGTTTCTCGACAAATATTTATCGCTGGGACACATGGAACTACGCATGGAGCTACCTATTGCGGAAGAAACAATATCATTTTATCTTCCCCACCACTGTGTCTTCAAAACGGGCAAGCGTCGAAAATCCGTGTATTCGATGCATCTTGTCGCAGTAATTCCGGCGTTAAATCGATACTCTTCTAATGGGACCTATCGTTCAACAAGATTTGATCTCAATTTTAATGCGTTTCCGCTTTTTCACTTATATCATCACCGCTGACATCATAAAAATGTATCGGCAAATTTTAATGCATCCATCTCAGACGCGTCTGCAGAGAATTCTCTGGCGCAACGATCCTTCTGCTAATGTCGATACGTACGAACTCACTACTGTCACTTACGGTACAGCTTCCGCGTCATTCTTGGCCACCAGATGCCTTAAGCATTTGGCCGAGCAGCACGCTCATCAATTCACTCGCGGTTCAGCATGCGTCCTTCGAGATTTTTATGTTAATGACATGCTCACCGGAGCAGATACAATCAATGAATTGAAACTAATTCGCGATGAAACTATTCAACTTTTAAATTTTAAACAATTAAAATTAGGAGCATTCGAGTTAAGCAAATGGGCCTCGAATTGCCCTGAATTATTAGAAACAAACAATCGTGATCATTTGCCAGTCATTATCAGATAATGCTGCGGACTCATGTATTATGGGCATGCAATGGAATTAGTGTAGCAATGGAGTTAGTCAGGATACATTTCAATTTCTCTGCAATTTTGATACAGAACCTCACGTTATATCAAAACGAGTTATACTTTCTGAGGTCGCTAGATTGTTCGATCCTCTAGGCCTTCTGGATCCGGTCCATTGTGATCGCAAAGCTCATCTTACAAGACTTATGGCAATTGGCCATCCAATGGGACGAGTCTGTTCCTCAAGACATCCACACTCGTTGAATCACTTTCAGAACGCAGATGAGTAATTTGAATTAAATTTAATTTCAATTAAAAATTCCTCGTTAAATTCAATGTTCATCAGCCAATCATGGAAGTGCGGATTTTGCGATGCCAGCCAACGCGCGTTCAGAGCCTGCATATATCTTGGCACCAAGCTCGGTATTAACGACTATCACTCCAAGTTGCTGTGCTCAAAGTCTCGCGTCGCGCCGCGTTTCGTTACCGCGATTAGAGCTATCGGCCGCTTTACTATTGGCGCGCTTAATCAACAAGGTTAGAGAGTCTTTGGAACTCTCGCAATGCTCGACTTACCTATGGTCGGACTCAACAATTGCATTAAACTGGGTAACCTTCCCCTCGCGGCGGTAGTCAGTCTTTGTGGCAAATAGGGTGGGTGAAATTCAGCGCCTAACAAAAGTCGAACGCTGACGTCATATCGCATCCCCCGACAACTCTGCCGACACATTGTCGCGTGGGATAAATCCCTATGACTTAATTGAAACTGAGAGGTAGTGGAATGGTCCCGAATTTCTAAAATGGGATGAAGAACACTGGCCGCCCAGCGTCTTCCCGCGTTTAGACAATGATCTTCCTGAACAAAGGAAAATCCGCGTAGCCGTTTCCACTTTCCATCCCTGCATCATAGCGTATTGTTTAAGATTATCCAAGGCTCACCGGGAGCACAGAATATCCACTTTCATGTCCGCCGTTGAAGTATCTAGATTGTATTTGCAGAACAGTGAAACAGCGAGCGTTTTATCGCGAATATGAAACACTAATCAAGAACAAAATTGTAAATACTTCTAGTAATATCTTATCGCTATCTCCATTCTTAGATGAAAGCGGACTAATGCGAGTTGGCGGAAGATTAAAAAATTCGAATCTCGCGTTCAATGCGTGCCATCCAATTCTCCTGCCACACACAAACACATATTGACTCAACATATTATAGAGCGTGAACACACTCGAAACTTACACGCGGATTTGCAAGCCACGATGGCTTTCGTACGCCAACGCTTTTGGCCGCTATCATTGCGATCCACGATACATGGAATATTACAAAAATGTGTAATCTGTTTTAAGGCCAAACCTAATCAATCAGAGGCCTTAATGGGCTCACTACCGGCCAGTCGAGTTAACGTACCTTTCTCTCGCTGCGGCATAGATTATGCCGGACCGCTCTTGTTACGTGAGGGAAGGCATCGAAACGCGCAGAGTCACAAAGCGTACGTTGCGCTTTTTGTGTGCTTCGCCACGAAAGCGGTCTATCTAGAGTTAATAAGTGATCTTACATCCGAGGCCTTTATTGCCTCTTTTAAGCGATTCATTTCGCGTAAGGATAGACCCGCGCACATATATTCAGAAACAACGGAAACAACGGAACCACCTTCGTGGGCGCACATAAACAAATTCAAGAATTATACGACATGTACAATGACCCACAAGTCCAGTCCGAGATTAAAAATTTTCTTCGCGAATTAGAAATTTCTTGGAGCTTCATTCCGCCTAATGCACTTCACTTTAGAGGTTTATGGGAGGCAGCCGTAAAATCTACAAAATACCACATGACTCGGATCGTGGGCAAGGCTCATTTGACCTTTGAGAAAATGCAAACGACCCTCTGTGAAATTGAGACGATCCTCAATTCGCGTCCCCTATTACCATTAAGAGCCGACCCTAACGACCTAGCGTATCTAAGTCCGGGACATTTCTTGGTTGGCACGACTTTAAATGGTCTTCCTTGCGTTGACTTGAGCGATGTCAACGAAAATAGGCTACTATGGTGACAACGCGTAGAGCAAATCCGGTAGCATTTTTGGCGCAGGTGGAGTAATGAATATCTTCATTCTCTACAAGCCCGAATCAAATGGATGGCTAGCAAGGGAATTCAGCTGTCAACTAATCAACTTGTGCTCATAAGGCAGCCAAATCTAGCTCCGCTTCAGTGGGCAATGGGGCGGATCCTGGAGGTTCATCCTGGTCCCGATGACATTGCTCGCATCGCAATTATCAAGACTGCCAAGAGTTCTTACGTGAGGCCACTGTCTAAACTATCAATATTACTAATTGTAAATTTAGTCGATGCGTTATTAAATATTTAATTTTAAGTATCTTTAGCTATTACCATCTGATTATATCCTATCTTGCGCAGGCCTCCTTTACGTTCATTAAGGATGCCTTATTATTTTTCACTTATTATATCGCTTGCGTACTTAGATGATAATACGCGATGATTTTCAGTCCAATGACTAAATGTGATGTTAAATCGTATCAGAGTAATTCGCGTTTCATGTCACGCTAACGAACTCATGCTTGTATGTCACGTTGAAAATCAATCCTTTCAAGGCGGGCGGCGTGTTCGGTATCTCTGTGATTCACGACCTCTAATTATATCGCCTAATCGCATCTATGAAAAATCGATGAATCCACGAGATGTCGATTGCTAAACGATGCATGCGTCACGTGTAATCGATTAAAAAAAAATAATATCAGATCGTCTTGGCAACAAAATAAACTATTGTTTTCGTTTTCTGCACGCGACTCGTCTCGTGGAAAGTCATCACCGCGCTACCGCTACGATCCTTCCGTATCCGCTGTAAACACGTTCGCCCGCGCTCGAGGCCTGTTCAATAAAATCTGGAAAGCAGAGAAATTCGTATTTTCTCGATCGAGTGCCCTCGACGTAGCAATTCCGCGGGAAACGCTCGGACGGTGATCGCCTGGCCACGCTTTTCGTTACGATTTTCGTGCGCTCAGCAAGATCGCCAACACTGCTTTAAAAACACAAATTATTTTCTATATAAGGTGTCTAAAAATTATTGACAAAACATTCTTGTATAAATAAAGCAGATTGAATTGAAAAGTTTTCTACGATTTTGCAATTTTCGCAATAGTTAAGAAGATATTAATTAATAAAAATCACGAAACATTAGTTTTCAGTACTTTTTTACTCGAATAAACTTTAAACTTTAAACTTTATAGAAAAATGGCAAGTGACAAAAATTGTTTATTATCTTTTCATAAAGTTTTGAGAATTTTTTCAGAATTTTTTAGTATCACATTTTCACAAGTTGATAAAAGTAATTGCCTGTAATAAGAAAATGCAGTGTTGAAGCTGATAAAAAAATTCTGAAAAAATTTTCACACGTAAAAAATTTTGTGTTAAATTTAATACATGTCCCAATCGGTCCACTCATATTTTTGTATTAACTTAAGATAAGAATATGTTAGAAAATAACACAAATATTGTGTAAAAAAATTAATACAAAAAGCGTAATACTTTGACACAATTTAAAAATAAATTTTATTGTAAATTTTGATCACATTTATAATGTTAAATTTAATTAAAATTAGATGCCATTTTTACATTTTTAGTTTATTTTTTGTTTTTAAAATAGAGAATTTGTTTTTAAAGCAAAGAATCTGTGTTTTTGAAATAGAAAGTACTAATTTTAGCCTCACTTACATTACATGTTTTCATGACCCTCTTACTCTACCGAGGTGACAAATTTCCTAACCTGAATAGTCGTCAACTTTAACGATTAATACCTCGGTTCATGGGGTAGTGCAATACTTTTTTTCATTTCATGTCAAAACGCGACGAGCGTGATGACCTTAATTTTATCAACAACGAATGTGAGAAGGCTAAACTCAACAATTACCGTCTGATTAGATGATTGTTTTTAGAAGTGTGCGAATCAAGTATTTGTAAAGTCTAATCGAATCGAATCGAATTTGTAACATATCTGAAAACGAATCGAACTGACTCTGAAATTATTACGTTGAATCAAATCGAATCTTTTTGATTCGAAAACAAATCGAATTTTCACATTCTAACAGCTGAAAAAAAACTTAAAAGTTGAAAAAATTTATTTTGAATGTACAAGTACATCAATAAATTGATAATGTAACATAAATGTATTAAAAATATGATACTTTTTGATATCTACAGTTGAAAATGGATTTTTTCGTTTATTTACAAACCTTGAAAATGACTTTGAAAATTTCATTATTTTTAAAATTAACTTTTATTAGTCTGCAGTATATAAAGTCTTTCTAGTACATGAAATATCATATTACAACATAATTAGTAATAGTTATTGATAAATTGAAAATAATTTTCATATGCTTATAAGTAAACATAATAATCGCTGTTATAATTTATTGTTTTAAAGTAATGACTATTTATTCTGCACCGAAAAAAATGTTTTGTACATAACCATTCAACCTATTTTGTTGATATGTAAATAACAAAAACTTTCTTACTTTTAAAATTGAAATAAATAAATAATAGAAGGGCTATGAGCCTAGCCAGATGTTCGTTACTAATAATTCAATTTAATCTTTAAACAATAATAATAAAACGTAAAACTTTTTTGACCCGTTATCAGATCATTCTTAATGTAAACAAATAATTGCAGTAATATGATAAAAATTGTTTCCTGTTTGTCTAATTGTTCGTTTGTTTTTTTACAATTATTTTTTACGCATCGTGTTAGTCGATGTTGCGATGCAGCATTTGTCGATTTTGTTATAATATTAGAAGTTTCCTCAACATTTGTGAATTCTTATATTTGCTTGTTATATTTTTCTCTTGATTACCAGTTGTAAGTGTGTAATTTTTAACAGTAATAATAGAGAGAAACATTACAATTTTGAAGCTGAATATAATTAATTAAAAATATGCGATAATATCTGTATCTAATAAAATAATTCAATACCTGGATAGAAAAGTCTGCAATTATGGTTTAATAAAACTTCTTGAAATGAAAACTTCTTTAAAAATTGGTTATTATATGTGTTACGTTTGTAACACATATAAATGGAATAAACAACGACGAAAAATGAAAAATTAAGATAAAGAAAGGAGAAATATAATAGGAAGAGATAACAAGTGGAAACATTAGCGCAAAAATAATAATTGAACTAAAGGAAGATATCCATCGGAAAGTGATTCCGTGTCATTCTGTTTGTTTAATTCTTGTGTCTATTTCTTTATAAAGATCATCTCAGATATTAGTCTCTTATTATATGATGGTCTAATACTTTTACTTCCTTCCAATTAAAATCATGGTTTAAAGACATGCGGTAAATGGAAATTATTGACCCGTTTTTTTATTAATGTCAAACAAGTGTTTACGAACTCTTTTTTGAAATTGTCTCTTCGTTTGACCAATATATGTTGCATCACAATCATTGATATTGTAAACGAAGTTTAATGATTCAATATAGAATCGAGCTTGTCTTTGCCTCTTTTATATATCTCTTTAATGTGTTCGGAATGGAAAATATTAACTTTTGATTAATAGAGGTGAATAATAGAGGTTACTGATTGGAAACTCTCGGAGATGGTCTTCACGTAAGGGACAGTAAAAAACCGTTTTTTGATTTTGTTTTGTTTGACTTGATTAGGGCCATTGGCTACGTAAATTTAGGTCGCGATCTATACTCCAAATTTGACTAAATTATTTAGGTCCCTCGCTTGTAAACATATGAGAGATGACCAAATCTGGCTGTAGGTCAAGCTTCGGTTTTTAGTGACCCGAAATAGATCGCCTATAATCAGTAATAGATCGACTTATCATCATTTTTTAATCTCAAATTGACATATGTCATATCGTTGATAATAGAAATATATCATATAAATAAAATATCTTATAAATAAAAAAGTTTAAAAAATATTTAAAATATTTTCGCGTTCGAAAAGTTTAAAGAGTTTGTATTCAGGCCGCTTATAGTGAAAATAGTTGGTGCCTAGATCTATTTTCGGTCACATTATAGGTTGCATTTAAATCTTTTGGTGTAAACGTAATTTAATTTTTGATAATAGTTATAATCTTGTGTGTATGGCCGAAACAAATAGTAGTGGATAACCATTGTTCAATAATGTAATGATAGCTTTTTTCATATTTTTTTTTGTGGAAACTGGGGTGTGATTGGAATAGTATTATTCTGTCTACCATTTCATATACAATGTTCTTCTTATGCACATAGAATTAGAGTGAAAATTCAGGAATTTACCTGATCTAAATTTATCGGTCAAAAATGATTTCATTGTTATCAATAACTATTGACATTTATTATAAAAAATTTAATTTGTTACTTTTTCAATTAAAAATTGTGTTGTAAAAATTGTGTCCTAACTAAATTTGTCGTTCTAATCAAAATTTGTTGTAAATTTTAGTTAGAACAATACAATTTTTTAATAAAGAAGTAAGAATGTTTTTGTTAATTACACATCAATAAACGAATGGTTACACAGAAAAAAAATCAATTGAGTGATACAGCAAACCTATAACTTACTGCTCAAATTCAACATCTAACCAAGAAGATTTGATGGTTTAACAAATCGCTAATGTTATTCAGCTATCAACTTTGCTACTTTAACTTTATAGAAAATTAGACTGTCTGTATATTACGACTGTAGATTTGTTGAATCAGTGAAGTTTTCAGCTGTTTTTTTTTCTGTGTACATGTACAAAACATTTCTTTCAGAGTGTCGAACTTAATTTAAAACTAATTGTACGCTAAATTTATACTTTTATTTCAGTTTCATTTGCTTAAACAATAAATAACATTAAAAAAATAAAAAGCATTTTCTTTACAATGTAAGCTAATAAACGCACGCGTATATACGAAGATTGATATATATATAATAGATTAATCATACATATATAATAGATTAATCAGAGGAGATATAGAACAGAAGAGAGGGGAGAGAGAGAGAGAGAGGGGGGAGGGAGGAAAGAGACAGAGAGAGAGAGTTCCGTATAAATGCGGAAGCATATAAAATAGCCGAATGATTCAAAATCGAACCACAGATAATTGAAAATATCTCTCAGATTCGAAACCAAATCGAATCGAATCCACTGTGGTTCGATTCGATTCGATTCAAATTCAAATTGATTTGTACATCTCTAATTGTTTTTTTAAATCATTGTTTTGAGTTAAAATAACACATGGAAGTGAAAAGTAACAAAATATTATTTTACTTAAGGAATTGGTTTAAATTTGATGCTTTAATATTTTACAGTAAATATTACATAGTGAATACAAAAAGATATTTTTTCAATCATTTAGATATACATTCACATAATCAGGATAATATTTAAAATAATTCCATTTTAAATGTGTATTTAAAATGGAAATGGCATTTTGCATTTTCCATTTTAAATGGTTTGTGAAAAATCATTTTCATTTTACATTTAAAATGGAATCATATCTATTATTTAATCATTTATAAAATAGGTAAATGGTTTTCCTATGTTTTCACAAATTTTGCCTAGAATCGTTGATATATAAGAAAAACCAAGTTCAATGTAATTGGTCAAAATTTTTTATGAGTATTTAAATAAAATGCAAATTAAACTGTAAAGAGAAAATTAATTTCAGACAATATTTCCATAAATATTGAATCTTAATAAAAAAAAAAATATTCTAGCTTTATGTAAAATACTATACAGATTTCTAAAAATGTATATTACTCTTAACATTTAATGTTGACCGGCGCTTTTCATATTAACTTGATTGATTCAAATAAACGTTTCTAAATCATATTAAAAAATTTAAACTATTCTCGTCAGAAATACTTTATTTATAATACTGTAGTCAATCTTCAAGTTCCATTGAAAATGGATATCAAACGTAAAATACTTTTAAAAAAATGTACTCTAACAATAAAAAGAAAGTTTTTTAATAAAAACCTATATAAATTGAAACAAGATCTTATAAATTCTTAATTCTTCGTAGATATTGTAGTGGAACACAGAGTAGTGTTGTTTGAAAAACCAAGAAATCCTCCGCCTTCAAACAACATCACTCTACGTCTCACTATAAATATTTACGAAAAACTATGGATTTCTGAGACAAACAAATCTCACTATATGTTCCACGACGAATAATTAAGGATTTCTAAAATTTTATCTCAATTTATATAGTTTCTCTGTAAATTTTTTTGTAAAAATCTTTTTTGGCTAGGACAGAAAAAATCATTTTACATTGAAAAACTATTTAAAATATCTATTTATCCATTTTACATTTAAAATGAATTCGAAAAACCCATTTTGCATTTTAAATACACTTTTTAAAAGTATTTTACAATTAGTATTTTTAATGGAATTCGAAAGGTATTTTACCCAGCCCTGCACATAATTTAACCGTAAAAATGCGACATTTTATTAAAATATTATATTTTTGACAACAATTCAAATCAAATAGAAATAAAAATAAGATAAAATTATCATCGCTCTCTCTCTCTCTCTCTCTCTCTCTCTCTCTCTCTCTCTCCTTCCCCCTCTCTCCATATTAAAATTAAAGTTCATTCAAAATTGAAAACAAAATTTTTATGAACCATTTAAATATAGCCATAAAGATAACCAAGTCGTATTCCGTCAATAACAACATGATATAAAAATATTTTTTATATTACTATAAAAGTACACAAAATTTTAGCAATGTCGATGCATTGGGAATGTAAATAACAAAATTATTGTCGTAAAAAAATTACGTCACATCTTGAGATTGATGGAACACCATCGTGCAATACATCATACAATTACGGAACAGCAGAAATCCTTTAATCATCAGAAATTAGAAATTAGTAATTACGAAACTAGTGAATGTCGTACATCATTCGAATACTCCATCGTATAATTTTAATTGATTGAATCTAAGCGCGTTATTCAATCAAACGTCAGAATTAAAAGAAAATTAAATTTTATTTTCATTACATTCTAAAAAATATCGATATGAATTTAACATCATGCGGTGTCTATATAATCACTATAGTTATATATTAATATCTTAGTTAATATTAAATAAACACCAAGACAGAATTACATAGGTGTTAAATTCATATTAAATTTTTTTAAAGTATATCATTTGTATTATGCTGATACACATGACATGTATGGATATGTAAAAGATATCTGTCGCTATGTACCTATATTATAAGAGAAAGCAGAAGGTAAAGAATAGTACTGTGAAATTCGTTACAAGAACATTTTAATTAAAATATTATAAAGTTATATCAGCAGATGTAGATTCAATTTAACACAGATATTCGTTGTCAACTCTTGTGAAACACGGAGCTCAAAAGGATTTTGCTATTTTCTTTGCATGTCTGTCTCTTTCTCTCTCTCTTTCTTCCTCTCTCATTTTATATTTTAGTAGCCTTTTATTTCATGTCTTTTTTCGTCTATCTCATTTTTAGTCAATCTCTCTTTCATCTCCTCTGTCCAAGCGTTACCATCAAAGTAAAATCGATATTGTTGCGTCAAATCGTTTAAAACTTAGAGAATAGCCACTAAAGCAAAACAAAGTTTACTCCACAACTCTTTAATACATTTTATTAGGGAAAGTGTGGAAAAGACTAGCTTATTATTTAGCGATAATTAAGCTTCTAAAAGAAGATTTGAAGATATCCTTAACTTAACTTCCATTGAACGAGCGAGAAGCGATAACGTAACGAAATATCGCACGCTGAACGGAAGATTGATTAACGCTAGATTGAAACTGCGCAATGTGCAATTAGCTCTAAGAGAGCTTACGATTTTCTTAAATAGATATCCTATTTACTTTTTTAATTTAAATTATATTGTACAAAAAAACGTACAGGATCAAATCAATATGTTTATGATATTGTACGAATTTATATACAACAAAGCAAAATGAAAATTTTCGTGTTATATTTTGTAAAACTACCATTACGTCAGTCTTTGCGTAATATAATACAATTCAATTGATTAAAGTTAAAGTTAAAAAAATGCATCGATATACAACGCATAAGTAGATGAATAGACTAAAAATCGAAATAAATACACGTCGGAAAAAATTGATACAAAGATTGAGAAAATATGAAATATTCGCAATTAATTTATTATCGCAATAAACCCAGAGTTTAAGGTTTAGGATACAATGATGCGCAATACATCTTGCTATTTTGCACCGATCTAGCAGATGTTAATCACCTTTCACAATTAATACATGACAAACCTATGTAATTAGCATATTATTCCGCATAGTTTCCGTGAGTAAATGATCATTTCTAATTGTAATATAATCTCATCTTATCAAGCTATAATAATGTTTCGGAGTTTTTGTTAGGTACCCAATAATCAAATTTATCCTTGGCAGCAACACATAATTATCGAAAATGAAGCCTTATGTAAGTTACATTCAAATACAGAAAATATATATATAATGTGAATTCTGTATTATTCTACAAATCTGAACATGATATTGCGATATTCACGTAGAGATCGAAACACAAATACGAACTAAACTCGTAATATTTGTCATTGTGTAAATATTATAAATCGGAGAATTAAATTCACTAGAAACATATATATATATGTATATATTCCAACATTTATGCCCCACGGCAGATTTAATCGTGTTATATCGTATCACATATATTGTATTATTACCGCGAGTATTCTATAAATGTCCGAAAATTTCTCACGTTTAAATTCCACTATTATTAAGCATGTTGAAATATAATTCATACACGTACCTTGGCACATTATTGTGATAATGTGCAGTATACTAATAGTTAAGTATCGACTTCTTCTTTGTCGGTCCGCCATTTTTCCGTTGATATTCACGTCAAGTTCCAAAGCTAATCTGTAATAAAAAAAAAGTTCAAGCAATCATGAGAAAGATCATGAGAAATACATAACCAAATGTGTGTCAAATATTTTTATATATTATAATATATCTGCTATAAACTCATTTAGATTTTCTTTTAATGAAGTAAGTCAAGAATGTGCGCTATTTGAAGAATGGATGATTTCAATATAACAACAAAATTATGAAAGAATTACAGATTATTCTACATTACACTTAAATATAATATGACAAATTTGACGATTTACTATCTGGATTATAAGTTATTTCAATAAATAGTAATACTTTTTTAATTTGTACTCTAATAAAAATGTATGGAAATGAATAAAATAAAGGATAAAAAAATCTCAACTTTTTTTAAGTTTACCTATTATGTATTCTAGATTATTTATGTAAAGTTACACTACGATACATGAACCAGTCCAATAAATAAACAAAATGTTTTTTATATATCTTTGTAACTAATCAGTGAATTGCATAATGAAACTTTGCATAAGTTATTTCCAGGGTTGAGTAAGTTAATGTGTTTTTAAACTAAATTAAGTTAAAGTTAATGGCTTATAAAATTAATAAAATTAAGTTAAAAGTTAAAGGAATAAAGAATTAACTTAATAAAAATTAAGTTAAGATTGAATTAACTTAAGTTTAAAAAAGTT
>Ga0157364_1004975_pt1 | contig 13395 bp, 8 predicted proteins | sample AttsexASBM2_FD_111476 | JGI IMG/M metagenome (GOLD analysis project Ga0157364, IMG submission 111476) | Fungus gardens microbial communities from leaf cutter ant in Ribeirão Preto, State of São Paulo, Brazil - Atta sexdens ASBM2 | ecosystem: Host-associated > Fungi > Mycelium > Unclassified ... | reverse complement strand
CTCCAATGGGTGCATGGTTAGTGATTGCTCTGGTAGCTCGAGCACATAACGAATTAGAGTGGCCAACTAGTTGAAGCCATGGACCTCCTTTAGTATAGGAAGGTTTGATAATGTTGAGGTCGTTATCGAGTAATTCGAGGAAGTTTTTGCCTTTCCTATCGGATGCCTGGAACGTCATTTTCCAAAGTTTGATAAGTTCATCGCTATTGGATTTCTTGCAAAATTCCCAAGAGGTTTTACTTGGGAAGGAAGGCATAACCACAAAGGATTTGGAGTCCTTATCTACTTCGTGGTGGAGTTTCCATTTGAGTTTACTAGGACATTCCCAGAACTCAATAGAATTGGATTCATTGGCAATGAAGAAATTCTGAAGATTGCTGAGGATAGCAGCGGAATGAATTTGGAGAGGATGCGAACCAGAGTCAAAGATTTTCTTGGCCGCATGAATGGAATCTGTGACGACAATGATCTTGGATACATTATTCAGCGAATATGCTTGGTTGATGCCATACCTTATAGCAAATAATTCCACCTCAGAGCTTGTTACGAAAGAGGCGTGATGGACGGTCTTGATCAGAGGGCGATTGGTAGAGTGAATATGCACGATGGACGTGGTGATATCTTTCTTGATGCTTGCATCGGTTATAACCAAAGCAGTATTCAGAATCAATGAGTTTCGTAGAACCATTTCATCGAGTTCTTGAGCGCGGTAGTTGTTTTTTTTCTTTTTCTAGTTTATTTACTAAATTAAAAGAAAAACGATCAGAAAAGTTGTCAATAATATGTTGACCTGGAGTAAATTCAGGATCGAGAGGAGAGAAAGAGGGAAAAATTCCGTAAGACTTGAATTTCGAGTCGATAAGGTGTCCTTTGGTCAGAGTTTTTTGTCGATGAGTCAAAGAACCCATGTTGTGAGAGTTGTATTGATGAGGGGAGTCGTTCATCAGGTTATTCAGTATGTGACTTTTTGGAAGCTTGAAAGGACGAATTTGAGACCTTTTAGCGATTTTTTGAAGGTGAGATTTGACTGGGATAAGACCAGCCAGCGCTTCGATTCCTTCTAATGGCGATGTCTTGAATGCTCCCAGTATCCAAATAGCAGCTCTTCTTTGTATTTTGTTGAGAACTTTCATGTGATAAGACAACGGGGCTCTGTTGTAGAACCATAGTTGAAAGCCATATAAGGCTATCAGGAGGGCGCAACATCTATACAGGAGACGTTTTTGAATGGGGTTGATACCTCGAGATGAATTTCCAAGGAGCTTCATGCACTTGACCGTTGATATTGCTTTGTTAGTGTAAAAGTCGATGTGCTTGTGGAATGATAGTTTTCTATCAAAGATGAATCCCAAATATCTCCACGAGTCTTTGGGACATAGTGTAGGTCCCCCAAGAGGGGAAAAATCTGAGGGAGGAGGATTGAATATGCCTTGAGATCTGCTGAAGTGGAAAATTTCAGTTTTGGAATGTTCGATAACGAGACCAAAACTGTCGAGAAGTTTAGACAGAATATTATAACTACAAAAAAGATGTGAATTGGAAATGTGAAAAGATTTGTTCTGACTAATGTAGAGACTATCGTCGACAAAAGAGAGAATAGAAATCGGAATATTGAGAATTTTAAACCTTTTTTCTAAAATATAGAGAAGAGGGGAAAGATAAAGCGAGGAAAGAATAGGGGATAAAGCAGAACCTTGTCCAACCCCGATGTTTACTTCAAAGAGAGGAGATAAAAAGTTATTCCAAAGATATTTCATACTTCTTTGGGTTAGATAATTTGAAAAGAAAGAAACGACTTTAGGATCAATACCCGCTTTCTCAAGAATAAGAACGAGGAAGCGATGGTTTAAAGAAGGGAAAAATTGAGATATGTCGAAAGCCAAGGTACTAGTGGCTTTTCCCTTAACCCAACCTGACCGAACAATGTGGGTAAGCGTGATGCCGGCATCTGAGGTGGATTTGAATTTGAGACCTCCAAGTTGGCTCGGATGGATGAAGTTGTTGGAGGTGACTGAGAATTGGAGTCGTTTGGCGATTACTTTTTCTATGAGTTTGCCAAGAGTGTTGAGAAGGACAATAGGGCGAAAGGCCTTTGGACTATTGTATGACGATTTGTTCGGTTTTGGTATGATAATTGTGGTAGATATTTTGAAATGATTTGGCCAATGTCCAAGATTAATGCAGGCATCAGCGATATCAATGACGTTAGAAAGACAGGCATCGTTCTTGATAATGTTTTTCCAATGACGCCAAGTCAGCCTATCTGGTCCAGGTGAAGATGAATTAGCACAATTGCTAATTGCTGATAAGAACTCAAATCTGGAAAAAGAACCCCAATTCTGAGACAGTTTTTGATCAAGTTCGTTCAGAATTTCGGCGTCGACTTGACGATGAAGCGCTATGTTGAACGTGTTGTGTAGAGTGTTCCATAGACTCTCGGGGGTGAGACAAGGCCGATCGTTGAACTTAATGGCTTCAATTGCCAGAAGCTTTCTCTTCTTGACCCAATTCATCAACTCCCATAGGCCTCGACTCTTGTTCGCGATTTCTTGGATTTTGTTGTCAAAGAACGATCGTTTGGCATTCTTGACCATCAGTTTGAAAGACTTCCAATTTTCACAGCTTCTTTCAGACCTGTATGCGAGGAGGGTACTTCTACAAGATTCCGACCACCATTGCTTGGAATGTTTGGAGTATCTAGATTTCTTAGTGTTTTTGACCCACATTTGATCGACAATTACTCTGAGTTGATTGACAATTGTTTCTAGATTGTCGATGCTTTTGATATGGTATGTGTCCAATTTGCTGAAACTCAAAATAATGTCCTTGATGAAATTGGTTTCTTGCTCGCTGTTTGGGGGTATAGCGAATTTGGATGATTGAATGATTTCTTTGATAATTGGAATGTTGATGATGAGAGGAGCATGGTCTGAAGAGAGGCGACAATCAGGTAAAATGGAATGGTTATCCAGTTCATTGGAACTGTGGCATAGAAACATAAGGTCGATAACCGAGTTTGATTCTCCAGTAGTATCTGAAAATCTTGTAGGACCTGGGTTAGTGGGAGACGAGAGAGATAGGTCGAAAGAATCCGCTATCATAATAAGATCGTCACTAATAGAAGAATGAAAAGGGAAGGACGGGTCCCATAAACTATCTCTGATGTTAAAGTCGCCCGTCGTGAGGAGAACATTGTTAATGTTGACTTCAGTATCCTTGAGATTCTTTAAAGCTGAATGCAAAGAGTCTGAATAGACATTCAAAATATAATAGCAAACACAATTGTTGAAAAAAGATATGAGATAAATGTCACGATAATCAAAGATATCTTTGCGGAGAAGAAATTGTAGAGAAGAAAAATGAATGTTGATGAAAATGATAACTCTTGGATATTTGTCAGAGTTAGGAGATGATCTTGCATAGGAAATCCAGTTTGGATGATGACATGTTCCTACGAGGGGTTCCCCGTCGCAATTTGAAGAACTGGGAATTTTTCGAATTTCCAACCACGGAGGCTCTTGGATTAGAATGATATCGAAATGGTTTTGAGTTTCAAGTATTGTGTTGAGGATAAGGGAATTCTTGCGACTGTTTTGTGAGAAAATCCTAAGTTTGTTTACAATCATTAGTTGGGGATGGCGTTCACACTGGAACGAAGCGATTTTGACCTGTTCTCACGGATCTCAGTATACTTTTTGACATGCCACTCACGATTGAAACGATGTCTCCAAAATGGACATTGAACGGAGTCAGCTTGGTGGTCTCCTTTACAATTGGAGCATTTGAATGTATGAGGGCAAGGTTGGTGGGTTGATTTTATTGTTAGCTTTACAGCACCAACCGAACTCTCTGTGATGTTCTGACTTGTGAGGGCCGTTGCATTTGACGCATCTTGCTCCCTGAATCCTACATGACATGGTGGCGTGACCCCATTTCCAACAATTCTTGCAGAGCGGGACACCGGGGTTCATGTTCGCACCTCTGATGGTGGCGATGAAGTTTCTTACGTTGAAACATCTTTTAATTAACATTTTCGCATTCTTACCACTCTGGACGTCCCAGATGTCAATCCATACTAAGGCCATGTCCGATTTCGGGGAGACTTTGATAACTCTTGGTTTTGAGGCAAGAGAGATGTTATTGAATATGTGGTTCTGCTTGAGAATATTTTGAATGTCATCCAAAGAGAGTTTAGCTTGGCAGTTGTCTGAGTAGGGGTAGTAAGGAATTCTGATGATCTTGAGGTATGATTTGGACATCGGGAGGCGAGCGTCTTCGACTTGAAGGGAGTTAATATTATTAGATTTTTTTATGTAGTTGTTGATAATGGAAATGTCTGATTGTTGGGCAATCTTGTTGACTATGACTGAGATGCCTGCGTTATCAGATCGAATATAGTTTACCAAAACATCAGTTTTAGCATTATGAAGCGATCTGTTGATGTTAGCCACATGAGTTGATGAGTTTTTCATAAAGGATACTATGTTATTATTGCTCATAGGAATGATAATATGTTTTCTCGAGGGTCCTTTGGTGGTCATCTTAATTCAGGGTTTTGCCTTGTTTTGCCCATTGACGATGTTGTTTACTTGTTCAATTTTTTGAGCATTTAACGAGGGGAAGGTTTCTTTGATCTTCAGAACCTCGGACGTGTTGATTGAAGGTTTGGATGCTTGGGCGTAAGATTTCCCAGAGTTCGATTTGGACGAATGGTTGGTGATTTCGACTGAGTTTTTCTTTGGATGAAAATATTTCAAAATAGTGTTGATTTCCTTCTTGGACTTGGCAGGCAAAGGAGGAAGAGGAGGGGCCTTGTTGATGGTTACCGGAGTAGATTTAGGATTTTCTTTCTTGTTGTTACCGTTAGGTACCAGAGCCGGAATTCTTGGAGTAAATTTTGACACTATTTTAGCTCTAAGAGTGTTCGTTTTGTTGTCAGTATATAAGACGTCCCATTTAGCACCGTAAACCGATGAGATAAAGTTCCAAATGGCATCACCCATGCCATCGAAGTCGCCAAGATCGTTTGCCATATTGCCATTTACCTGTTTGTTTTGGATATATTTGGCCAAGAAATTAAGGGTGACCTTGATGTTCCTGGAGTCCGATGCAAAGTATTCTATAGAACCGTGAAGAGAGATGGGGTGGAACAATCCACTCCATAATTCTGGTTCCGTAGGGGCGTTGATGTCGTATGGAATTTGAACGTTGATGACGTCTTCCTCATGTTGGCCATGTGTAGGGGTTACCTCATTGTTGCCACCCGGAGGCCTCATGGGTGCCTGCTGGTTAGCCTGTTGGTTAGCCGCTATACTAACCCTGATTTCTTTTTCTTGCTCTGTCTTATACGACAGTTTGCGACTTTCAGTGTTGGACTCTTCAATCCCGGGTATGATGTTGATTTCCATTCTTTCGTGATAAGGAGTTGAGCAGCCAGAAGAAGCTAGAGAAGATTCTCTAGAAGATTTAGCAGAAGACGAGGGGTTTTGCCCTCTCTCTTCAGAATTAATAGCAGGAGATACTCCTGACTGAATGTCCATCCCTAAGTCAATTCTGTTAGACATAGGAGGTAAAGAGGTATTGATGTTCAAAGCCGTGTTAGATTTGTTGAAGTGAGTAGAAAAAGAGAATTTATTTGCAAACTTTCCAATAGGTGCTACCATACAAGATGGTGGTAAGAGGAAAAGAAGCGATGATGCAGTTACATATATCTTTATCAACAAAAAGTATAATAAAAAAAAAGAAAAATTAAAAAAAGAAAATTAAAATAAAATAAAAAAGTTCAAGTATATCATAATATAGAAATATCTAGGAAGAGTACTAGTAGTAGCTAGTATAAGAATACTAAAATAATTGAGAGCAGCTTATAAGAGGCAAAAATAAATGAAGAACTCTATAAAGTTTAAAATTTGAAAGAGAAAATAGAAATAATTTACTAAGTAGACTAAAATATTTTATTAACTTGATTTATTCTTTGTGTAATATTATACAAAGAGATTTTTATCTTTTAGTCTTTCTATTAGTAGAATTATAATCTGGTTTTAAATTGTTATTTAAAGTTTATAGTAGAATTTAACTACTATAATATATTTATATAGCTAGCTTTTGAGATTAAAATTTAAAACTCATCTTAGTTTTCTTTTATATAGCTTTCTAGTAATATACTATTCTCTTAAGTTACTTGATTACTTTTATAGTAGTATTGATAAGAAAAAAATGTTTTTAAAAGAGTTATATCAGAATTAAAAATGATAAACTTGTTTTTTATTTTTATTTTTTTATTTTTGGACTTAACAAAAAAAATAATGTGACATTACAGATCAGTCACATATATCATAATCACAGTTATAATATTAGATAATATCATATATTATATGAAATAATAACTTATATCTATTAGAGTAAATATATCTATACTAATAACTCTATTAAGTTTTCTTATATTAACCAATATAAGGTTTTTTTTCTGAAATTATCCAATATTAAGTCTTCTTTTACTTACCATTTTCAACTGAGAGATAACATTGCTTTTTAATCTAAAAGAAACAATTAGATAGCAGCTACTAAAAGGTTTATTGTGAATGACAGTAACTAGACTACTGTTTAAATATTGTTTAATTAAGTGGTATTATTGTAGTATACTTGTATCATTTTAGTAGAAGGCTTGTATTATAGATTCATTGTAACTTGTTCATGCAGAATAACAACATTCTCTAGTAAGATATTAAGATGGAACAGATCTAACTTTGAATGAATGTCTATGGTTAGTCATATAGAAAGAAGGTCAGATTAAGTATGGAAACTTATCTAAGAATGGATATGAATACTTGTAAGATTAGACAAGATATCTAAATTATAGATTAAGCTTAAAGACTTATTTATAAATTAGCAATATAATTTTAGATAACAATCTTAGTCTTAACTTATGTGTTGTGTTCACTGTTTGTTATATAGTCATAATTTTGAATAATGAGATATTTGTTATAAACTTAAGACCTTAAAGTTGGTTAAAAGAAAGAATCTTGTATTGGATTAACATAAGGTTACTTAATAGAGAACTTTGTACTGGATAGTCTACCTTATATACCAAATCCCCATGGTCCATGCTAGCTACTTCTAACCTACCCTAAACAGCCATATGTTAGCCTTAAGGTCAATATATGTTGTACACACTGTATAATATCATTCTTCCAGAACTCTCTATATCCTTCTATGTGTCTTATGACTTGTGGCTGTGTCATCTGATGTGACCGTGTGATCTTGTCACTCTAACCCTAACCCTAAGTTCTAAAAAATAGAAAATAAATCAAAAGGAATATAAAAATAAAAAGGAAAATGAAAATAAATTAAGTTTACTGCTTTTTTCTTTGACAATATTAGAGAAGACTAACTAATATCTTAGTTAGAGGAGTGAGAGAATGAGTATTGAAAGATTTCTTAATCAGTTCTTAGTTAATCTTCAGACTAAATATTATAAAGTATTTACTTGGTCTTAAATACTAAGTTTGTAGTCAGAACTATGATTAAAGAATAGTAGTATAAGAGATAATTAAGAAGATGTTATAAAGATAGTTTCTAAGATATAAAATGACCGGAAGTCTAGATAATAAGTTATTAGAAGATAAAATACAAGAGGCTGATCTAGGTATGAATAAGTACAAATATAGAAGTATACTTAGATATGGTTAGAATTTTGTCTAGAGATTAGAAAGCAGATGTCTTAGATAAACTCAATTAGAGCAGTAGTTAATAGCAGTAGATAGGTAGTTAGTGAATATTATAAGATAGGTTAGTCAAGAGTCTACTAGTACTTACAGAGATTTTAACAAATTCAGATTACAGATTAGAAAGTAAGACTAATATTAGTTTCTTTCTTTATTTTTTCTATTTATTTTATTTTGGTTTTTATTTTTATTTTTATTTATTTAAAACTTAGATAAAGAATGTAATAGATACAAAGTATAATAGATGTATGGTACCTGTCACAGTCACATAATCACATGATACAATGGAAGAATGTAGAAAATTTTAGAATGATGATATTACATTATATATTAATAACTATATATTACAAACTTAAGAACTTAGAGTTGTTTAAAAGTAAAAACTTTGTATTAGGGTAATACAAGAGAACTTGATAAAGTTCTAAGTACAAACTAATCAATCTTATATATTACAAATTATAGTCTATACACATACTACAACTATTTTATTCTAAGATATAGATATATTTCATAAAGCTAATATGTTGTTACTATATTGTATGATATTATTTGTTCTGGAACCTTCTATGATCTTCTTTGTGTCACATGCTTATATAATAGTTGTAACTGTGATCTATAACATTGTACTAATTCTAACCTTTAGTCCCAAAATAAGAAATAAATAGAAAATAAAATAAAAACAAGATGAAAAATGAAAATAAACTAAAACTAATATTCACAATTCTGACAATATAGTATATATACTCTTTAAAGTAAACTAAGTTTAGTATAGCATAGACTAATAGTCTAGCATACATAAGTAGAATATATTATACTTAGGAACTCTATCAAGTTTTCTTATATTACTTAATATAAAAGTATGTCTTTTGTCTTACTCTAAAGATTTAAGTCATAACATTATATATTTTTTCTCTCTCTTTATACCAATCTCTACTTATTCACTACTATTTTATTATATAAGTCAACATAATTTAGTAAAGTAGTTATAGTTTCTAATAAAATAATAAGCAGAACAACTGGCCATTTTACAAGTATAACTAATAGCTAATTTAGAAAGAATAGAGAAAGAAAAGAAAATAGCTTAAAGAATTTGATAATATCTAAGCTTTATACAAGAATAAGAATAAAAGAGAAAATAGAAAAGTAAGTATAGTTGATCTTAATGTATATAGTAAGAATCAGTAGATATGTAAAAAGAAAACCATATTAGTAGATCTAGAAATAGCTAAACTTAAACAAATTAAACAAGATCTTTAGATTATAAATAAATTTGTCTAAATATTTAGATAAGTAACAAAAAGTATTATATGCTTCTAAACTTTATTTCTTTAATAAAATTTTATCTGATTTTACAGAGTTTATTTCTTTTGTTATAACTTTTTTTTAATTTCTTTTATTTAGTGATAGAGAATCATATAATGAATATACATGACTATATCATATGAGATGATATTATAAATTTAGAAGATTCTAGTATAATGATAGCAAAAGATATAACTATAACATATCTATTTTATAGTTAGAATATAGTAAACTTATAAATAATATATACAGCTTTGAAATAGTGCAGAACATAAACTATAATATATTAATATAAATAGTATATATTGTAGTAATGAGAGCTCTCTTAAATTCTTCTTATAAATTCTAATATAAGAGTTATAAGTTTGTATGTCTTTGCTATTACTAGTATTAGTTACTACAACAAGAAGAAAACAATAGTGGTAAAAAGAGTAATAGAAAAATAGAAAATCTAAAATAAAGAAAAAAAAAAGTAAAATAAAAAAAAAAGCCAAGAAATTAGTTCTTCTAAGATTCTACCAGTAGATCTATATTTTCAGAAAGAAAGTGAGTAAAAGAATGTTAAAAAAAAAATATGAAATCATATTATAAAGAATTTATACTGAGAAAAAAAAAGTATATCTACTATTAAAAAAAAAAAGAAATATATGATTTTATAAACAAACAATTAAAAAAAGAGTATATTTAACTTTTAAAGTCATCTCAAATAACACTAGTATTCTTTTTAGAAAAAAAAACAATAAGAAGCATATATAAGAAAACAAGCTTTTCTGGGATTTTTTTCTTCTATATTTTTTAGCTGATCTATATTCTGTAACTCCTTTTTATATCTGCACTTATTTGCTTATCTGATTTCCTATACTTCAGACTCCTTGAAGTTATATACAAATATTCCCAACTATCCAAACATGTCATTAAACTTCTTTTTATGCACTTCTTTGCTTTTCTGAAGTCTTTTGGTATTATCTGTATATCCAATTATTTGTTTTTCCATACTCTAGAAGTATCTGCTAAACACTCTAGCACTCTTCCATTTCAGTTTTTCTATTCTAAACTATTTTTGATTACTTAAGTATCATCATTCCTTGCTTATGTAATTGAAATTCTAACACATTAGAATAAACCTGTTAATATATAGTTTAGAAATTTTTATTCTATTCTCTTAGAATTTTCTGGAGATAAGTATATAGTTCAGTATTTCTTAGACAATAGACTTAGGATTTTCTGGAAATTTAAAGTGCTTGGTTCTTCTACCTAGTTACTCTAACTGTTAAGATTGAGAAAAGTGGACTTAGTCTCTTTTTATTTTTCCTTCTCATTTTCATTTTATGTTTAATGTATGTTTCTTTTATTTTTAGAACTTAGGGGTAGGGTTAAAACCTGCAAACACAAGAAGAAAGGCATGAAAGGATAATATCATACAATGTGTACAACACATGTTGGCCTTGAGGCACACACATGATAGTTTAGAGTAAGCTGGAAAGATGTAGCATAGACCAGATGTTTTAGTATATAAAGTAGACAAATCCTGTACAGAGTTCTCTATCGAGTTCTCTTGTGTAAACCCTATACAAGGTTCTTTTTTTTGTCCAGCCCTAAGGACTTAAGATCCATAACACTAACAGTATATGGTACAGAGTTATAGATATTTAAATAAATAGACTGTAAAAATAATTATTCTCTGCTTTTAATTTTAGATATTGTAGAAAATATTAGAACAAAGAAAGTATTTATTAAGTTATACAATAAGACTATAATAATATACAAATAAAAAAAAAGGGATAAGTAAAAGATATTATAATTTAAGCCTTAAAGTAAAAATAAAAAATAACTCTTATATTGAGTAACACAAAAAAACTTAATAGAGTTCTAAGTACAAACTAATCTACCTTATATACTATAGACTATGGTCTCTACATACACTATAACTAATCTACTCTAAAGTCTATATACTTTTCATAAGGCTAATATATTATTGTTATATATTATCTATCCTAGAATTTTCTATGACCTTCTCTATGTAATAAGTCTGTGACTGTTATATGTGACATCACATTATACTCTTTACCTAAGTTCAAAACAAAGAAAAGTGAAAATAAAACCAAAATAAAATAAATAAATAAAAAAAATAAAGTCAAGTTTATTACTTATAACTCTAACAAAAAGTAGTGTTTATAACTCTAAAAGGCTTCTTTAAACTTATAGTAATGTTTTTTGGGCTTACTAACTCTTTAGCAATATTTCAAATAATAATAAACAAAATTCTATGGAACTTGATCAATATTAGAAAAGTAACAAGCTTTATTAACAATATAATTGTAGGAATCAAGAAAAAAGAAAAGTATGATGAGATAGTAATAATAATAATAATAATAATATTGGTAGAAAATAACTTGTATATAAAACTAGAAAAGTGAAAATGAAAGGTAAGGGAGATAAGATTTCTAGGAGTAATAATAGAACTAGACAGGATCAGGATAAAGAAAAAAATATAAAAAAAGTATTGGATTAGCCAACTCCTTAAGAGATTAAGGATATATATAGAAATTTTTAGAGCTAGCTAATTATTATTAGTAGTTTATCAAAGATTTTGTATCTATAGCCAGACTATTACATAACTTAATAAGAAAAAATTAGAAGTGAGATTAAACAGAGAAATAAGAAAAGACATTTAAGAAGTTAAAAAAAAATTCACAAAAAAACCAGTGTTAGTAGTATTAGACTTAAATAAGGTTAATGCATGGGATTATATAATAAGAGAAGTCTTATCAATGGAGTATGAAAATGGACAATGAAATCTAGTAGCTTATTTGTTAAATCTCTTAATAAGATAAAAAAGAATTATAAAATCTATAATAAGGAAATACTAGCAGTTATCAGAAGATTTGTTATAATCTTAAGACCTTAGAGTGGATCAAGAAAGTGAACCTTGTATTAGGGTTAACATAAGAGAACTCAATGGAGTTTTTAGTACAAAGTTGTTTATCTTATATACTCTACTAAATAGTCCATGCTACTACTGCATCTAGCCTACTCTAAAGACCATATATAATCATGTGACCATGACTGTGATAGTATCATGTAATATATGACAGATTTGTGACAGTCATGATCATGATATCATGCTAAACTCTAACTCTAAATAAAAGGAGCAATAGAAATGAAAAGAAAATAGAAAAATAAAAATAAAATCAAGTCCATTATTCACAATTCTGACAGGATTGGAGAACTAGAGATATTTACTAAAAAATACAAAATTCAAGTTCAAGATCTGAACAGACTACAAGAATTTAGAATACTTTATAAAAACACAGAAGTTGAATCATAGATAGACATTGTATTTATCAAGATTTGATTTTACTTTAAAATATATATCAGAGACTAAGATGAGAAAAGCAAATAGACTTAATAGGAGACTGGATTGGAAAATAGAAGTAGAAAATGATAACAAAAATAAAAAGCTGATCAAAAAGGAATGTATTCAAAAACTAGTGAAAGTAGTAGTAAAAAAATCTGAAGTAAATATAATAGAAAAAATAAAAAGGATAAAAAATAGCAGATAGAAAAGAATTTATGACTAAAGAAAGGATAACAAAGGAAATGAGCAATAATGAGTAACATGAGCAAACATAGTTGTGCAGTAGTAAAACAAAGTACTTAATAGAATCTGGAGTTCACAGATAAAGTCATGTGAGATTAAGATGTACTAAGGAGAATACAACTGTACCTGAAGTTCACAGATAAGTCATGAACTCCCAATTACAGAGTAAACTAGAATATATACTATGAGGTAAGGCAGATGACTAAGTCTCAGTCCAAGTTACAATAATGACATAGAGTATAAGTCCAACATGATGATGAAAATAAAAATAAAAATAACTGTAATATCAAAACTGTTATTTTCAATTAAGGAAAAGTATATATATTAAAGAATAAAAAGCTAAGGATAGAGATTATCTAGTTGCCCCATAATATACTAGCAGCAGAACATGGAGGAAGATAGAAGATAATAGAGCTAGTAACAGGAATTACTAATAGTTAGAAGTAACCAGAGATATATAGAAATACATAGATGAATGTGACTAATGTTAAAGAATGAAGAACAAAACAAAGACATCAGTAGGGAAACTAATAGCAAATAGAGTACTAGAAAAGCTGTGAATGTTGTGGCAACTACTTATCACAAAGGACAAATGATCTCACTAACAAGTAAACCTCAAGGCAGAAGTATAATGTGGGATTTCATAAGAGAACTCGACAAGGAGCCTCTTCTTAATTAGAGTCCTATTTATACAAAGGGTTCATGGTCCATGCTACTAATAAATAACCCTGCCCTTATGTCCATACTTCATCCTCATTCCTGCCTCAT
>Ga0157364_1004974_pt1 | contig 13396 bp, 3 predicted proteins | sample AttsexASBM2_FD_111476 | JGI IMG/M metagenome (GOLD analysis project Ga0157364, IMG submission 111476) | Fungus gardens microbial communities from leaf cutter ant in Ribeirão Preto, State of São Paulo, Brazil - Atta sexdens ASBM2 | ecosystem: Host-associated > Fungi > Mycelium > Unclassified ... | reverse complement strand
TGAAAAGGAGCTTGCAGAACAGCTTGGCGTTACGCAGCAAGCCATATTTTTTCGTTTGTTTTTGAATAAAGATTGAATTTTACAAAAAAAAGCTCAGAACTTTTTTGTACACCTAATATATAAGTATTTAAATTAATTCTCACTATTGACCAAGAAAGGTCAATATTTGTGTTATTTCAACATCGAAAGTGATTGCTGATATATATGAAAGTACTGTCAATAGGCATTAATAATCAGTATGTAACATTCTTTGAATCAGATGCAAAGGATTTTTATCGCATTAAAAATGTCGAGTTTCGTACCAAAAAAGAGCATTTGCGGGAAAAATTATTTTTCTATTTTAATCTCAAGAAATCTGCTGCTGAAAGTCATCGTTTGCTAGTGAAGGCTTATGGCATGCTTTATAAAACAACCTGCAAAAATTAAATTAATTAAAAGATTCAAAAACAATGATTTCGACATGAATGATAAAGAGCGCCCTGGTCAGCCGAAAAAGTTTGAAGAGGGAGAATTGGAGACATTACTTCAAGAAAATTCATGTCAGATGCTCAAAAAGTTATCGGAAACATTAAATATCCATAAGTTAACGTTAGCAAACGTTTAAAAGCAATGAGAATTCAGAAGCTTAGGAAACTGGGTTCCATTGAGATAAAGAGACATTGCGAAACGTTTAGCCATTTGTGAATAGCTGCTTCAAAGATAAAAACGGAAATCGTTTTTGCGTCGAATGACTGGCGATGAAAAATGGGTTCATTACGACAATCCTGAGCGTAAAAAATCATGGGTGCGTCCCGGTGAATCATTATAAAATAGGATATTCATGGAAAGGTCATGCTGTGCATTTGATGGGATCAAGTCGATGTAGTGTACTATGAGCTACTGTAACGTAATCAAATCATCAATGCTGAACGTTAGTGACATTAATTACTCAATTTGAATCGAGTATTCAAATAAAAACGCTCGCAATACGCCAAAAGACATGACAAAGATATTTTTCTTCACAATGCTAGATCACATGTTGTAGAACCAGCGAAGGAAATCTTGGAGGCACTTGGATGGGATCTTATCTCACTCGTCCTCAGATAACCATTTGTTTTGATCGATACAGCATAGTCTTTCTGAGCAGCACTTCAGTTATTTCGAAGATATAAAAAAAATGGTTCGATGACTGGATCGTCTCAAACTTGAATTTTTTACCGCGGAATCTATTTGTTACCTGAAAAGTGGGAAAAGCTTGTAGCTATCAAATGGAAAATATTGTAAATAAAATATTAGGTACCTTGTTGATGAAATAAGTATGAATTTTTGTAGCAAAAAACAGCGAGAATTAATTCAAGCTAAATGGAAAATAAACCATTAGGTCATTTTATAATAGCCACATATTTACATTATATAAAAATTATTTTTATAATTTAATAATAGATATTAACTTTCCAATATTAATAAAAGATATAAGAGCATGCACCTTGTAATAACTAATCCCATATGCGAAGTCGAATGTTACAGTTACTTGCTATATATTCAGATTTTAAAATAATACATATTTAATTAAATAAAATTTAAAAAATACATATATACAAGTGATTTAGAACAAACATTTATCTTTAAAGTGTCATATTCCTGACTTAATTCTAAGACGATTTTACCTTTGCGAAAATTTTCTCTGAAGCTTAGTTTTTAAATTACAAGAAGAAATAGTTAGCATATTATAGGCCGCGTAGAGGAGACAGGCAAGAGCGATGCTCACGGTTAGACGCGAGCGCTTTACGCGCGGAAAACATACTGATCGGACGTATTCACGTTTATAAAAACCCGTTTCTTTTTACTTTTTCCCTCTACACATTATCTCTTTGTCTTTCACATACTTTAAATATGTTAATTTCGTTAAATTATAAATATAGAATAAATATTAATAGGATCCTGACCTTGATATATGTTATCAGATAACCTTGATTTTGATATACGTTGTCAAAATCATGACCCCGAGTGACCTTCAAATGATTTCCATTGCCCGTCCTTCATTTAAAAGTTTATTAACAGAAAACGATTCTATTATATAATATGAGAATTCTTTACATTAAAATAAAGAGATTATGACTCTTAGTAACCTTCTGGATAAATATTGATGATAACGAAAGCAACTTCGATGACTTTGACATATGTTGTACAAGTAACCTCCAACAGGTTTTAGTTGTCGCTCAAAAAAAATCTTCAATTTTGAGTGTTAACACTCAAATTTAGGTGTTTACCATCAAAATTCAGTGTTGACCGTCAATATTGAGTGTACGTTGAGGTTTGATCGTTAACAGTTAGAGTTGTCGGTGATCGTGAATATTCGATGTTGTCTTGATATAAGTAACACTCACTATTGAGTGTCAGTTAAGCGTTGAGCATCAATGTTGAATGTTAGTTAGATGTGACCATTAAATTCGGTGAATAGTTTGGTGGCATACACTACAGTATACACCGAATTTGATGGTAACACCCAATCGCGGTTTATTCATGACACTCAATAGATGAGTGTTAATATTAAACGGCTTAATAATCTTTGAGTGTCATTTTCAAAATTGAATGTAAGCATCACTTGAATGTTAATCTTTATGATTAAGAATTAACTGAAATTGAATGTAGATGCGCCGCCAGATTCATTTATGAAAGAAATATATTTTAATACTCATATACTCATGAAATCATTTTTTTGACAAACTTTATCTAGGCTGTGTTCGGAAACATCATCCGAATGCCCCCATGTATTGTTTTATCCTTGTTGCCCATGAGAAACAAAAATAATATTATATATTCAAAAATATATTCAAAAAGAATATATTCAAAAAGATGTTTTACGCAGTCCTAAAGATGTTGAAGTCCTATTGAGATATACCACAGTTATAACTAACATTCAGTGTTCTTGGATCATCGAAACAGCAGTTCTCATACGATTGCAGTGATCAAGCACCGTTGAATGGGGTACGATGTTGGATGGGACTTAGAAAAATAAGGAAATTAATTCCCAAATGAGAAAGAGGGTGCATTTTTTAATTATAATTTTGTCGTGTGTATTTCGGAAAATGTTGCAAATATTATTTTAGGACTAAAATATTAGGACAGATTTAATTAATTTTATAATATAATATAATATAATAAAGCAATTTATTTTGATGGTTTTCTTTGGGCGTTAACCTTTAATTGGATGTAACCTTCAGCTGATGGTCCGAAATTACACCAAAATTTGAGCGTTCTTTTTGAGTGTTTAACACCAAAAATAAAGGTATATTTTCGTAAGGAGCTCGTTCTTCATTAAAAAGTTATTAAGAAAAAGTTTTAAAAATAACGTTTCATTTCTACTGTACAAATACAGTATAAATTAAATATTATTTTACTTTCATTTACATTTAATGAATATATAATAATCTAACTCTAACATAATCATGTATCATGATTGAGTTAGGGTTAGGTTATTATATACCCATTAAATGTAAATGAATAAAATAGTATTTAATACTGTACATGATTGGATTAGAGTTAGGTTATTATACATCATTAAACTTTTCAAATATTTCTGAGTATTTCTAAAAAATGTTCCAATTCTTTCTCCCGCTCTCCCCTCTGCTTGGAGGCGCACGACTTCCACGCGATTTTATTTTTTGTTTTTAAAGCAGTGATTTTGTAGAAACACTAAGTCACTGCTTTAAAAACACTACTTTACAAACAAATTCACTACTTTACAAACGAATTCATTGTTTTTCAAATAAGTTTATATGGGTATTCGATTTTCCACGCGGAGCGACTTTCGCTTTACTTCCCTCTCTGTCTTATAATAGAAATAAAATATAGTGACCCATTTCGTAAATATCAAACAAAAAAACTAAATTTCTGATATGTCATAAATATTATTACGCCTTTTAAACTCAAAATAATCGGTAGTTGAAATTCCAAACGCTAGATGGCCCTGTACATCAACCCTAACAATCATGTAACATCAAACCCTAACAAATTTTTGCTCGGGCAGCTGACTGACATTCTTGGTTATGGGTGTAATGAATGCAATTCATGCAGCGCCTTATTAGTGATCAGTAAAAAACGCTATATTAGTGATCAGTCAGCTGCTTGCCGCAAGTAAATACATGTTGTGTTTCAACATGTTTCTTTTTTCATATGTTCAATTGCCGAATAATCAATCGTTTCGCATATAGAAAATTGTTAGGGATAGCTTTATGTAACATGAGGCTCTGATCATTATTTATAGGGATGCCTATAAGAAAGCATGCATGTAAGAAATTTCCTTATTTTAATCTAATAAGGTCCCGATCATAATTTAATAGATTATAATATGTTATAGATTTTAATATGCTATAAGTAAGGCTTCCTTATTTATATCTAATAAGGCCCTTATCGGAATTTGTTAACAATACATCAACTTTATATTTATTTATTAAGGCTAACTTATAAGGATCTGGAAAGAATTTATTAGAGATGTCAAGTGGTAAAGTATATGTGCTATATATAACAGATTTCCTAACCTATAAAGTTAATTTTAAGTTAAATTAAATATCTCGCAGAATACAACAACTTTTCTTTCTGCTAGATTCTTTCATTTTGTGTAAAAATGCGTCTATTGAGCATAATTTTGATTATTCGGGTTGAAGATATTAAATTGAATAATTATGTAACTAATTTTGCCCATTGTTAGTTGCGTTATTTTCGCATAAGAAGAATTAATATATATTGGGTTGTCCGAAAAGTTCGTGCCGATGTTGAAAGAAAATTGATGAACGCAGAAGATTTAAATTTTAGTATACATTTATTAAATTATATAGATTAGTCGGTACGAACTTTTCGGACAACCCAATAGTATTCAAGAGGAATTAATATATAGTATTTGATAGTAAGTATAATAGTAACTGAGTGGATGTTCAGTTCTATCGCTCAAATTTCTATTAGGATTATATAGACAAATATATCACAACTATACATTCATTAACATTCAGTGTTCGTGAATTATCGAAATAGCTGTTTCCGTAAGATTACAAAGATCAAGCAATGTAAATGGTGATATGCATTTGGATAAGTGACCGTTTTAAAAGACCATAAAATTAATTCTCAATAATAAAACCCTGATAATTTTTCCTTACAAGACCTTGATAAATTTTTCTGGTCCTGAGTAGTTTTTCCTTATAGAGTCCTTATAATTTTTCCTGATAAACAATTTGCTACATGCCATATAGAGCCCAAATTATCTAACCTATAGTAATAGGACCTGATTAATTTTAAAGCATACTAATCAGATTCTTTTTTAAGCCCTAACAATTTTTCTACACAGCTTGTGTTTGTCAGTGATTAATTGGTAAATCGGTTGATATATATATATATACAAGAACTGGAAAGGATACGGGCAGTAGGAGTCAAATGCATAAGATTTCGCACAAATAACATATCTATGAAACTTCTTTATTCATTAAAACGCGCTTACATGTTTTGGCTCACTTTTGATTTTTTCTCAGAGACAAAATAAACTAACATATATAAAAACTGTGAATAAAAGTTATTCTATTATGGTGAGCTCTATATAAATTTATATAAACATAACGGAGCATCGGTTACAAGAAGACCATGATTTTCATTGGGACAATATTACAATAGCCTCACTACAGGAAGAAATTGATTTCGAAGATGATATTCATCAGGAGATGCATGGACTGCATGGACTGGATGCATGGAGATATGAAGGGCCTTCCCAAGGTCTACTTTCCGATCAGACAAGCTATAAAGGCTTGAATTGTTGTCACGTCTAGTCAGTCAGTGCCGTTCATACACAGTAATGAGTCCTTCTGGCGTGTTTATCGATTACTTTCCAACTTTGTTCTTGAAATTGATTAACACTTTAATGTTACATTTTTTCATTTGTTATCTCGGAAAATTACTAACTAAAAAACAAAAAGTGATTCACTCCGTAAAATTTAGGATTCGAAAGCAAAATTATCCTATCAACTAATCCCGCGATTATTTCTATTTTTTGAGAAACCGGATACTGTGATCAAAAATTCAAATATCCATTCGAAAAAATCGGCTTATGGTACCAATTGAACTCTATCACCTCCTAGTGAACTGAAGTTTAGGATGCTGAGAATTAAAAATCTCAAGAATGGAACTAACCGAAGATGCAGGTGCCGCCAAAAATATGCCGTCAACAAATCTATAATAAAAGGGCAATGGAAATCGAATCAAAGACAAAGCTCTAATCTTCGTTATAGCTTTCGCATAATTAGATCCGCAATGATGAGAGACAACAGAGAACTCATAGGAATCCCGTATAATTCTAAATATCTATATTTAACACTGTCAAAATCAAAGAAGTAGAATCTAAAACAAGCTGAACTGCTTCGATGAATTCCTCTTCCGGTAAACAACTCCAGAAATAAATCACTAATGATCTTTAATACAGTTCATCGCATATCATCAATGGGGACGGTAGTGAAGAGGCTCCAATGACATTAATTGAAATTCATCATTCAAACGTCTACCATCAAGTTCCTTAACAAATTTAAAACTTTTCGATATGACTGGATAGGAATTGTTTTTATCTGCCAGGATAGGAATTGTTTTTATGATAATATTATGAAGAAATATTGCTAATGAATACACAGGGCTATTTATCGAAAAAATTATTATACGAAAGGAGTAATCCTGCTTATCTTTGGAAGGGCGACCCTCGAAAGTATTCCATCATTACATAATAGACTTTTATATGTGAAGTTAGTTTTTTTATTTTTTTTATTTTTTTTAAATTTATTTATATTTTTTTCCCTCCAACTAACTCTATACTATATATATATATTGTGTATATATATATATATATATATATATATATATATATATAGTGTATACATATATATATATATATATATATATATACACTATATATACATAAATTTCTCATTTTATTAAGTGAGTATAATCGAAGTGTCAATATTTGGAACATAATGACTAGTTGGAACATGATATAATTTATAAAAAAGAATCTTATCGTGAAAATGTGTGACTTATTATTTAAGTATTTAAAAGACATTTAATATTTGAGTGGAGAAAGTGAATTACATAGTAAATCATTGTGTCAAGCACTATTACGGTGCATTCAAACTTATTCCATCGACTTCAAGAAGCCAGAGCAAAATGGAATTATTGAACATCTATAAGTAACAACAATATTATAATTAAGATAATAATAAGCTTTTAAAGAGTATTTGACTTACTTTTTTGTTTTAAACATATATAACTCTTTGACTACTAAGAAGCGAACGTGTTTCTCATAAATATATAATAAATGCTACGAGCACAATAGCGTATATAAAATTAGAGAAGTGTATATAAAATTAGAGAGAAATTTTTATAAAAGTAAGAAATTGGACAATTGCATGCTACAAGTATTATAACGTATTGACAGACAATTAAATCTAACAAGTAAGTCGAGTTGTAAGAAACGTTCTTAGAATTCGACGTACTGAAATAATTGTTTGATTTGTATGTCAATAACAGTTTTATATTTATCATACATAATTATTGTGTCCAATTCTGCTCTTTTACGACTGTAACAATTTTATCAATGTAATTAGAAAATAATTCGATATTCAAAAGATAATTCGATATTCAATATTTATTTTAATTTCATCATTCTCACTTATAATATAACGAAATTAGCATATTTAAAGTATGTGAAAGATGCAGAGATAGTATGATAGAGAGAAAAAGTAAGAAGAAACGTGTTTTTATAAACGTTGAATGTGTCCGGTTAGTATTTAATTTAATTTAATTTAGTTTATTGCAAAACTATATGAAAACAACTATATGTTAATAGAAATAAAGTATGATAGACATAAAGTATGATACAATAGACCATAGTTAACATAAATATAAACCATAAACAATAGTAACTTGCAAATGGTTAGGCGTCAGCAAAATTGTTGTTACAAAGCCTACTAATAACAAAACCAGAATAAGACAATAATGCAAGAGGTAAACTAATGGCTGAAATCACACACACACACACACACACACACACACACACACACACACACACACACACACACACTCTCTCATACACACACACATACACTCACTCTCATACACACACGCGTATACATCCACAACATACCACCAATTACATCATCTTATTTAAATACTGTGAGTGATGCGATGAAACACGAGACAACGGAACGAAAGGAAGATAGAGAGGAAGAGGTTTTTATTGAATCAGGAAGGGAATTAAAATATTTGACAGAGGTGTAATGTACTTCTCGCGCGTAAAATGCCCGCGTGTCTCACGTTCTAACCGTGGGCACAGACTTCTGCTCATCTCTTCTATACGACCCGTGATATGTTGTACTTTTTATTTTCATTTTAACATAAAAATGAATTTTAATACAAAAATGAAAGTAAGAGGAATAATCTCCAGTGGCCTTGAACTTGACAAATGTTATCCAGGATATGATCCTGAACAACATTCAAAAAATTTTAATTATCAGTCGGATAAAGCCAATGCTGGCAAAACTTTCAAGTCTTGGTAACTCGAAAAGTACGTAATAAAAAATAACTTTATTATAGTGTTTTGAAAAATTCTTGACATCAGCTGTTAGATGCTGTCATCAAAAATAGCATGTTCTATTAAATAAAATTAATGTGACCCTGACCTTGATGATGCCATTCAAGGTCAAATATATAGTATCTTCTTATTCCCTCTCCGAACTATACAGGTTTTGTTTGAAACATTTTTCCATATCTATCATAGTTTTCAAGAAATCTTAATGCATTATTTAAAATGGAATATCCTGTATATAGGTATATAGGTATATAACATTAATAATGTTTATACTCATACAGCATGTCATATTGCAGTTATATTGCAGTGAGATTATAATATTGCAGTAATATTACAACTTGCAATGCAATATTACGTAAATAATACTGAGATATTACATTGTGATATATCAATGTATTGAGTTGTCTGGAAAGTGCCGATGTTGAAGAAAAATTTAAACGCAGAAAATTTTAATTTAATAAATATATACTAAAATTTAAATTTTGGTCAGCATAAACTTTTCGGACAACCCAATAATATTGCATTAATTTTGTTGAAAGATATTACAATGTGATATCATTCTGCAATATTGCTATGTCGTCTAAATATCGCAGTAAGATGTTACTGTAATATCGTCCGAATATTGCAGTATGACATGTCGCAAAGCAATATCGTATGTAATATCGTTCAAATATTGCAATATGGTATACTGTAATATTACAGCAACATTGTTCAATTATTACATTGCAGTTTATTGCAGTCTCATCTTTCTAAGATATGAATAATGTTATGATTTGATTTATTACTGAATAAATATTAAGAATTAAATGTAAAAAAATTAGGAATATAGATTGAACATAACTCACAATGGATACAAATAAGCTGTATTGTGTCATATATCTTATTTGTATCTATTACAGTTATATGTAATATTCTAATACAAATATTTACAATTTTTTTCTCCAATATTCAATATATTTTTTTGTTCTTAATTTTTTTTATTACGCAGCCAAATAATCATTGAAATATATATATATATATACGAGTATATATATATATATACTAGTCAACATTCGCCGTTCAAAATATATTATAATAGTAATGAAAAAAAATTAAGTAAAATATTTATTTATGAATTTTTATTTTAAACAATAGTTTTTGAGATATAAGGGTTTAAATATGACTATTTCTACAGTACGAAATATTGCAGCAATATTGCAATATTTTAATAATTGCGCAATATTATAAAAATTACAACAATATTACTTGTAATATTGCATTTTTTTATTTTATTGAATATATTACAACAGTATTTGTTGTACGTCCGGAGGGAATGAGGTCCCCTTTGTGAATTTATATATTTTTTGTTTTTATCTCGAATATTCGAGGGATACTAACGGTTTAGGTATGCGGAGGAGTCTTGACTCCTGCCGCTTATTCGCAAATGTATGTAATTATTTTCTTATCCTTCGACTGAATCTCCATGGCCCTTTTGGAATTCTCAGAAAGCATGTCTTTAACAATGCCATTAAGGCAATAACATCGCTCTCGCCTAAACTAGGATACTCATCATGCAGTGTCGGGAAGGTCAGGAAAGATTTATAAATAAAAGAAACAAAGACACATTGTTTATTTATACTATTTTTAATTTTATTAGTTTTATGCTAACGAACGACGCAAAGTTTCTCAGTGATCTTTGTCAGTGGGGATTCGTATAGGAGATTTGAACGTATCTGAGGGAGCTGATTGCTTCAGCGACGTAGATAGAGGGAGAGTGGCGGAGACTTCAGGTTCACGCGTCCTCAGGGGATCCGAACATCGAGGAGTCAAAGTCCCCCCTATGCTGGTGATATGCTTTTATCATTTATCTTAGCCGCTCCCGCCAACCACTTCGTGAACGGCCTATCTATCGTATCATGATATCCATTATTAATATCTATGAAAAAGAAAATTTGAGAGTAGTAGCCTTATTTTGTGATAGGTACGAGAATCTTAAAGAAGGGAGGGCCGGAGCACATCAAGAAGGCGAGCAGCGGCTCTTTTCTTAGAAGAACTAGAGTAGAACACTTATTCAAGCGCACTGTCCTCAAGGAAAACGCGAGACCACTTTAACGTGGCGCTGATCGCGCTAAGCAGGAAAGAAAGGAAGTTGAACGGGAACGGCTCTATATAAGTAATAAATATATATAAGTAATATAATATAAATAATAAATAGATAAGTGCGCGCCAGGTCGGTAGAAAGGAGGCGAAGAACGTTTTGTATAAAGCGCGCTACTGGTTCTTTAGGGGAATTATGTATCCTCTTTCTGCGAGCTATCTTAACTTTCGATCGCTTGCTGAGTGGAGAATAGCTCGGCTGTGCTTGATTTATTTCGCGCTTTTATATTTCGCTACTTATTGTGTATTGATGTGATTTTGTCAGTCCTTTTCATTTATGGGTGCCCTGCCCTTCGATGATTGACCTTATGAGTTAGTTATTAGTTATTTGTGTCGGTTTTGCAATGACTTTTTATCAAGGTATTCTTGATTGTTTATATGGAATGATTCTCCATCCATCTCATGTGATGAGAAAAAGTTAAATTGTTTATGTTGTTGAATAACATAAGTGTTCATTTAAATAATAGTAAAATTCAGAAATTAATAGTTATTCATGCGCTGGACACGTAAACCGTGAACGTAGCACTTTGCTCACGTTCGTGATGCGACTGTCAGCGCTTGTTGCTATAGTTACGGCCGATGTCTCGGTTGAAAATTTCTGACAGCCGGATGTTACAGTATTGAAAAATATTTTGTAGAAAATATTGCAATTTACTGTTGCAGTATTACAATTCAGTAGATTATACTTAGAGAAATATTGCATACATGTTGCTATATTGTATAAAATTATATTCAAATAATTATTCCATTTTTATTAATATATTATTGTGTTTAACATTATATTCCAAAATATATACGATAAAGTTATGATCAAAAAATATTCAGGGGGCTCAGAAAACATTTAAAAAGATTTGAAAATCTCTAGAAGACTCGTCTACCTCAACTATACTCGCGTATTTCTTACAGAACATCTGGATATTTTCTCTCTTACGAGAAGCGTATCTCTTTTGTGACACTTGTTTGTTGGATTGTAATATTGAAATAACATATTGAGTATGGGAAAAAGTTCATTTTTTAGTAAAATTAAAGTGTTTTTCTTAGAGTATTGAAATCAATTTATTTAAACCAAATATGCTCCATTATTTTCTAATATTTTGCCATTTTTGAGGCAGAGCCATAATTCCATCGCGATAGAACTTTTGTGGTTTCTGATCGAAAAACTGCTTCGAGTGATTTTCACAGGCCTCTTTTGAAGCTAGCTTTACACCATTAAGAGAGTTCTGCAGAGACCTAAACAAATGATAGTCTGAGGGTGCTATGTCAGGACTATAAGATGCATTAAAACTTCCCAGCCAAGCTCTCACAATTTTTGCCGAGTCATTAAAGATGTGTGTGGTCGAGCGTTGTCGTGATGGAAGACGACACCTCTCCTATTGATTAATTCTAGCCGCTTCCTCTCAATTGCTTGTTATAATCTCTGCAGTTGTTCAGTAGAGTTCGGAATTAATTATTTGATTGGACGATAACAGCTCATAGTGAACGATTCCCTTCCAATCCCACTACACACACAACATCACCTTCTTCCTCGTCAATCCAGATTTTGCGATTGCGCCTTCTCTCTTTTCTTTATCCATGATCTTTTTCTAGTTGGATTATCGTAGGTGATCCATTTTTCATCACCAGTTATCATTCTCTTCAGAAATGGCTCAATTTCATTCCGTTTCAGTAGCGTATCACAAATGTTAATTCGGTCCTTCATGTTCCTAACACTCAATTCGTAAGGAACCCAAACATCGAGCTTCTTTTTGTATCCAGCTTTGTGCAAATGATAAAACTGTTTTGTGGTCGATGCTTAGTTCCCTGGCAATCTCCACAGTGCTCACATGCTTATCACGCTCGACTTTTATCATGATTTAATCGGACTTTTCAGTGATTGATCGACCGGAGCGAGGTTCATCTTTCACATCGAAATTTCCAACACGAAAGCGAGCGAACTATTTCCGTGCTGCTGATTTTGATAGAGTATCTTCACCGTAAATAGCGCAAATTTTTTCACAAGTCTGTGCAGCATTTTTGCCTTTGTCGTAATGATACTGCAAAATGTAGCAAATTTTTTCCTTATTTTCATTTTCAAAATAAAATAACTTTTGATCCACTTCACCGATTTCAATCTTTTTCAGCTCAAAACAAAGGTTAAAATATCATTTTTTAAATGCATGTCTGTTGCTGATGCGATTAGTAGTTGCCGACTGCTAAGCATTTAATGCCATCTAGTAGGAAAAACGCCACGAACTTCTTCCCACACCCAATATTACAATATCTTCTACAAAATTAAAATTACAATATTTTGCAATATTTAGCAATATTTCCAATAAAATATTATAATTTCAATATCGCTGCAATTTTTGTAATATTGTGCATTATTGAAATATTGCTGAAATATTTTGTGTTGAAGAGGTAAGTAACGCAGCCCAGTCACAACTGAAACACGTTACTTGTAAGAAGAAAATGTTCAGCAGTCCTGTAAGAGGAATATGAAAATCAAGTATATCTCTCAGAGATTTATAATCTTTTAGGAGTATTTTCAGGCTTCCGAATGTTTTTTTTATCATGATTTTATCATACGTACATCAGAGTGTAATATTAAGCAATGACTTTAGCAATTAATAAAACTATTAGGTGTACAAAAAAGTTCTGAGCTTTTTTTTGTAAAATTCAATCTTTATT
>Ga0157364_1004973_pt1 | contig 13397 bp, 6 predicted proteins | sample AttsexASBM2_FD_111476 | JGI IMG/M metagenome (GOLD analysis project Ga0157364, IMG submission 111476) | Fungus gardens microbial communities from leaf cutter ant in Ribeirão Preto, State of São Paulo, Brazil - Atta sexdens ASBM2 | ecosystem: Host-associated > Fungi > Mycelium > Unclassified ... | reverse complement strand
TTTTTCCCTCGCCGCGGATATATCAAAATCTGCAATGGCCTGCAATCTCTCTTCCGGAGGCTTTAGCCACGCTATACTGCTTTGACTGCACTTTTCACTCCTCCGCACAAGCCATCTCACGACGATCACGTATCTACCCCGTAACCCACCGACCCTCTATCACCGTCTTCGGCAACCACCCGCGAGGGTGCTTCTCTTCCCGTTGCGAAATCGAATCCAACGGAAGTTTTCCGTCGCTCGTTCCGCTCGAGAGACCGACGTTATCCCGACGGGAATTGAAAACAGCGTCGTCGCCTCTATTAGGCGCGATCGTCGATTGGCGTTTATCACGAATTTTACCGATGTCGAAACGACCCGTTAGATACTCCTTTTCTTCTGATTTCACCTCGTTTCCTGATTCCTAATTTGATAAAATGCGATCAAATGCTTCCAGGAAGCTGTGGGCGAATTTTCCTTATATAAATCGATGGCGATTCCGAGAAGTCCTAATTATCCACGATACTTTTGCTTTGCAAATATACAAATTCTGTAGAAGTACACGAAACTCTTTTTCCACAAAAAATTTCAGAATGAAAGATATCTCTAAGATATCTTGTGTTTTCTAAGATTGATGCATTGATGCGTTTCTCTCGCGGCAATATAATAGATATAATCAAGAACTCTAAAAATGTTCTTTTTTAGCAGAAGAAAAGTTGACAGTTTACAATATACTGTCGTTAAATCAATTTCCAAGTCATGGCTCTACTAAAAAAGATACGTTCTTTTTATTGGTGTCTTCGGAACGCTTTGAACTTTCACATTTGAATACGCACGATCGAACGCTTCTGCACGAACAGATTATGATCGCGATCCCTACGAATAAAAATTATTTTTCTCTATTGCTCCTCTCTCGACATTGAGTGATATCGGATCAGCAATTCTTGTTGCTCATTTTGCGGCTGAGACTACGTTTCCAATTCAATAACGAATATTTCACGATTTTTCGTCGAATAAAAAACCCTAATTCTCAATTACTCTCTCGACTCTTTTCCATGCCGAGAGAATCTCCATTACGAATGTGTATAAATAGTTGCTCCTTAAGACGAAAAAATCAGATTGCTTCCATCATTCATTTAACTTCGGGAATGATGAGAAAGAGAAAGAAAAAGATGTAGTAAAAATTACTTATCTTCTTATCACACTTCGATTAAATTCCTTCATTTCTCACTTCGCTTCTGCGTTATATATGCTTCACTAGATCTTCATGCACTCTCTCTTATGTCGACTGTTCCTTATAATCCACTGTGACAAAACGTATGCTCGACAGAACATAAGTCCTCCTGACAATCACATTTTTGCCTATTTACGATTCGTGCCACGAGTCAGGATTCTTCCATTTGTTCTTCGCACTGGTACTTTCTCGTCGTCTTCAATCGTATCGATAAATGGAGTAAAAGGGTGGAGAGTTCAAGTGTTATCCTTAACGAACAGTGCCGTGGGACGCGCGTTTGTGCCCTAATCATCCACAAGAAATCTCGATTCAGAATGCTCTACGCGCGCTCGTCCCTCAGGATTACACTTCCGACGCAATGAATTTACCGTTACGTGGTCGACCGGAAATTGCAACCTTTCCCCCGGTGTTCTTCTCGTACTCACTCCTTTTCACAGAACTTCTATTCACTGGCGTTATGTGGGAAAAGGGCAAATAAAACGATGTCTGACTTTTCGGCGACTTCCTGAAGTACGATCACGTTCCGCCCCGAGTAGCGAGAACAGCGAATTTTTGGTGCAGCTTTTCGTGATCGTTTGTCGACGTGTCGGAAATGCAGGGCGTAGCAGAAGTCGATCGATGCCAGGGATACTGAAAATTCCCAGGGTGTAGATTCCGCGTAAATCAGTTTCGCTAAACGACTTCGCACGCCTCCCCTTTCCGACGATCCTCCGCCCACTCTTTTTTCGAACGTGGGTGGATGGGTGAGTTTTATTTGCTGTCAGGGACTTTCGATATCGAATTAATATTTTCTGTAGTAGCTTCCGCGCAAAACAAACCGGTGAAAGATTTTATTTCTCAATGATCGATTTTTACCGAACGGAAAGACCGCGAAACTTGGAATCGTTTGACAGGCTCTGGAATTTCTTTAGTTTTCCGTGCTTTTTCTTTCCGACAGTTTTTCTCTTCCTCAACAGTCTTCACGACGTTCCTCTCGAGCGCGAGACGCTGGATTTTGTTACAAATAATTTTTCACATTCACATTGACATTTCTCATGCGTTTCCTTAACTCCCCCGTTTCCTCTGCGCATCGATTTTTCACTGCATTATATGTTTCTCTCGAAATCGAATAAAATATAAATGGTTCAAATGACTTGTCGAAGGCGATTCGTTCGTACCTTCTAATTCGTGTAAGTAATCGATTGAATCTTTAATTCAACCATTTTAATTCCCGTTCAAATATACCAAACTAATTTCATTATATTGATCATTTAGAATTTTGCCTCTTCTTTCCCGGGAATCAAAGCCAATATCTTCCTTCTTACTGTTTTTTTTCTCTCGTAGTCAATTAAGACGTCCAATGGACTGCCAATTATTTTTCTTCACACCTCTCACGAAGAGAAAAAGGAGCTAAAACGTTACATGAATTTTTAATTATCCTTCTTCGTGGTTGCCTAAACATTCTCACGGGTTTTCTTTAATTACTTCGCTTCTACGCGAGAATCTGATATGCCGAATGAATTTCCAACGATCCCTCTTGGTTTGGTCGCAATTTATTCCTCGAATTGCGCAAAACGCCGGATGAATTTTCGATGAGTTTCACTATCGCTCTCCCGTATTGCGGAAGTCCGGCTGTTACACTTATTCTTGATATGGAACTGAATAATACTACTACTATAGTATTATTATGATACTTAATCAGCTTTATAGAAGCACCAATTAAAAAATAATCGGCGGACTAATTAAGCGAATTTTCTAAAATACGATACTCATCCGTAAGTTTACTTCGCAATTTCTGGTCTAATTTCGCTGAAATATCTTTAAAATATCTCTCTCTAATATACGTCGAAAAACTCAGCGCTCCTCTCGCAAAATTCAGTTTAAATAATTATACAATTGTTAATTATCGCTGATTTTCAGTCTAAAAGAACTAAATTTTCGGCTTTATTTTAATCACTACGCAGATACATATTTTCACTAAAACACCGAATAAAATCTCGTTTTGTTCTCTTCACTTCTATTCCTGCGATACGCTGAACCTCAACCGAATCATCCATTTGAATTCGTTTCTACCCTTTCACGTTTCGATTCCCATTCGGTCCTTACTCGATTCTCTCCTCCTTAATTGCCCTCTCCTCAATTTTTCTGCAGTTCAATTTTCCTCTCTTTCAATCCAAACATTTAAAATGCTCGCTCGATCGTGAGTAATAACTCTTGCTTTTCATCTTTTCTTCTTCCGCTTTCTTTTCTGATATTTCCTCTCGACTGCCTGCACTTTTTAATTGTTACTCTCCATCTATTATTATTCTGGATGTCACAAAGCATTTTAAGTTTCGCAAGTTTTTTCAATTTCATTGAGGCGCCAAATAGCTTTACAAAGACGACGGCATGACACTTTTAATTCTGCCGATGCAGCGAAATAATTATTGCACGGTCTAAGTATTGGACTATTTCTAAGTGCCACTCAAAATTTCTCAATGCTGGCGATTCCTCCTCTTCAAAGTTCGGCAAGCCTCCAAGTAGTCCTTCGTTTTTCCACTTGATGTGACTAAAGTTATTGCAAATCCCGACCAAATTCTCAACGAGAAACGCTTCGCGAGAAGTCTTTCTTGAAATATTTCGATTTTCAATAACGGCAAAAGAGAGAACAATATGAGAAAATCGACCACGATTAGTCGCGACCTGGAACACACCGAATTCCGATGAATATATCTTTGATGCAAGGGAAATTGTATTTACTTTCATAGCGCGCGTGATTATCCGACAACGCGGTACCGAGTCATCACGTGTGCATCTTACTTTCCATGAAGGGAATTTTGTCGTTTGTATGCCAATCGATGCGTTCTACAACGACGCTACAAAAATGCGAACGCAAGAAAAATAACGCGTGTCTTCGCGAAAATGATAATTATTTTCGATGAGATGATTAATTAAGAAGTTTTTAAAAAATTACAGGCAACACTTAGATCGTAATTAACGTTTACATTAACAATATAATATTTATATATATATATATATATATGCTTTTATATATGATTGATTCGTGTGATCCCACAACTTACGTCGTAGAATGATGTTGCAGACTTTCTCGGTGAAGTCACTGAGCAGTTTACTTTGATCAGTCTTAACAATTCTCACGCGTCAAGCCTCTGGAGTCTAGGAGTAAAAATCACAGCCAATGAAGTGAAATTATGCTCGTCGATCATTGCCGCGATGGCGATCAGTCTCATGTGCTCTCGTATGTGCGCTTCCTATTTTTCTTTATTCCCGTCGACCTATCGTCTCGAATACTCTCGGGTACGCTAAGTTATCTGTCGGCACCTGGCGCACTGTCTGTATCTGAGCAATCTGAAAAGTGCCGCCTTCTTGATACGTTTCGATCGCATTATTTCGTCCGATCGACTCTGGCTCGACGATGGAGATTCTCTCGAGGTAATGTGCGTGCATCCCACGGGCACGCACTTCTCGATGATTTATTTCACTCTCGCGTTTATTCCGCCCACCGAACGGTAGTGTCTGCAAAAGAAAGCATGAGAAAAATCTCGTTGTTACTGCGGTAAGAGCTTAATATCAATTGGCGACGAGTGCAATCGGCGAAGCAATTTAATCTCGAAGAGAAACAATGACGAGACTGCACTTGTAGAAAAATATTCAATTATTAAGTAGTAACGTTACGTTTTTTTCGTACTTAACGAAATAAATTTTGTCGAAGAGAAAATCTCTTGTTTCTGTCTCTAAGTTTTTTACATAGAAAATAAGTTTTTGCTGAAGTATTGGAAAATTTAGATACAAATGAAAAAAATAATTTTGTTGATAAAATAATTGCATAAAACGTTCAAGTACATTGCTAGAATATAAAAATTTTTGCAATATTGTTCATGCTTGAGTTTCCTATAATTATTTTAATGCTTACAACAAAATTATTTTCATTTGTTCTTAGTTAAATTTATAGATATTTCAATAAAATCATTTCTTTCCACATAGTAATAAAACAATAATTAAATCTAATGCAAGGGTAACAATAATTACTTTCTTCAATAGAGTGTTCAAACTTACGAAGAAGTTATTTTGAAGATTAATCAATAATATTTTTTCTTTTTTAAAGATAAACGTCTTTTTTTTGCCTCATATTATACATGCAAATAGATTGAGCTTAATTAATATAATATTAAATGCATATTAAACGTTGAACCCTCCTAAAGTTTTTTATTTATTTTTCTATTTTAATTATAAAAAATACAATTTTTTTTTCATTTTTTATTCTAAACAAATTTTTTGTAAATACATAAAATATTTTTTCTCTGTATTATTACGATCATGTAAATAATTTCTGGAACTTTCATTAGTTAGAATTTTTATAGAGTATCTGAAACTTAAAGAAAATTTTTACAAAGTTTGTGAGCGAAAAATAGAGAATATGTGCTGAGATTAATAGTATTACACATTTCATATAATTACACATTTCGTTTCTAATAACTGTATTTTGTTTATACTTGTTTCAGGAAAAAAATAAAAGTTATGATTTGCAAAATTTTTTCTCATTCAAGAATGAGAAGGAGAAATTCTAAGCTTCAAAATATAAAACATAAAACTACTCGTTAACGCAAAAAAATTTTGTTTATGCGCGATAACACTATCAATAAAAATATTCTTAAAAAAAATCCTATGTTATTAAATTATTGTATTGCTATCTATGTTATTAAATTATTGCAACATGTATTATATATATATATATATATATATATATATATGTATATTCGACTAATTATTTTTTACAACCGTCTGTATACCACATCCAATATTATCTAAGTGTTATATGTGACTTTCGAATCTAAATGGTGGAATTCTAAATTTGATAGCTCTATGCTACCAAACGGATCGGATGTACGAGGAGCGGAACGGTGTGCGCGAAGCCGATAGGGAATTCGGTTCAAAGACTAGATGGAATTGAACGTAGATGAATGGACAAGCCCGGGCGAACAAAAAGGAAAACCGGGGTTTTGACAACAACCACTCGAATACGAAATACCTACTCGTTGGCAGATCCTGAAAACGAAGGTCATTGATTGATATTTCCATTCAGCGCTCTTATATATATGCATATTTTCTCTAAAAATCTCAATTAACATAATGCAAATGACTTCTCTTTTTCTCATTCTTCTTTTCACTAAAATCATAAATTTCACAAAAAAGTGATCATACGTAAACATATTTCGCCAATAACGAATGTTTCTGATTACAAATCGCAAACAGTACTTTCTGGCAAAATTTAATATTTACATGTAATAAAATGTCAACTCTTTGACTTTATATCTATTTAATCACACGTATAAAAGCAAAGTATTACCATATTATACACAGACACACGCATATACATTTACCCATTTAAATATTGTGTAACTTTGTTGGCATAGGCAATGTATTTATGTAATATTGCGTGAAATACAGTACTAGTAAAAATAAAATATATATATTTCGTATAAGAGATATAAGATATATTTATATTGTAATATAAAATGTGCCCGAAATATATTTTCGCGAGTATGGCAAAGGTATACGTCGTCGCCTTATTTATAGCTTTCTCTAGTTCTGCTTCTTTTTCATTCTTTCTTTAATTACGATTGGTGCACCTGGTGCATCTGAGTGAAACGCTCGATAGGAACGTTTGACGTAATCCAGTGGAAACTCTCGGAAATGGAATGCGGCAAGGAAAGTATATATCTTCAATAATTTCAAATTTAACAACCATTAAAGAAGTATTGTTATACTAGGATGATACGTGTATATATAAATATTTGCAAATATTTATATCAACATTTTGCAATATAAGAGAAAGATCCTTTTTTATTATTACCTACAATATTGCAAATTTGCATGCCAGTTATTTGTATTGCAATTTGAATAAAACGCATTCCTTTATTAGCATTCTTTGGCATTGTTTTCAGATATATCAAAGAGCACTGCTCATGAAAACAAAGAAAATAAATTAATTCTCGTTGTTAATTTATGACTTTTTCAAATTGCATGTTCGTAAAATTTATTTCATTTGAATTTTTAGTACTTCAAACCTTTTATATTTAATTATGTACATTGCATATTTATATAAACAATTTTATTTCTCATTTCTTGTATTTTTAATCTTATAATTAATTATATAATATATTTAATAATATATTTAATTTTAAAAAATACCAAGTTTTACATTTATATATCATTTCTTTAAATGCCATTTTTACTTATATTTTATTCTGAATGTATATGACGGTACTCGTTAATTACAAGATACAAAGGAACCTGAGACCGTTTTTCACTCTTCTATTTCATTAGGTATATCTATCGGTATTACAATACAGTGTCGCGTACAAAGCGTTAAGTGCTTGACTATTTGCCCTTTTGTGCGCGAAATATATTTTCGCGAGTATGGCAAAGGGATTACGAGCGAGAAATATCAAACGATAGACAGAAGGCAGTCCGAGAACAGAAAGAGACGTTCACGCTGCAACGGGCATATACGTATATATTTGCAGCCGGGCAAAATGGTGAAACACGAAGATATGGCATCGAAATATCGAGGTACGTGAAATTGCAGACTTAGCGGAGAACTCTTCCGCCTATTAATTAATTTTCAAGCTCTTTGTTCTCATGTAAATACGCATAAAAGGATGCGTTAATATGCGTTATACGCATATAAGTTATTTTCCCTCACTCAATTTTGTCGTTGTAATTTTCATCTCAACTCTCTACACAACAAACTTTCGTGAAACTTCGCTTATATTAAAACTATTATTTACCTTATATTTTGTATTTCAGCTTTAAAATATTAAATTTTAAGATATTAAAATATACTCACTCACAAAAAACCGAGCCGTTATAATGTTACAATGGCTCTTTTTTTGCAAATAAATTTTAAAATATTTTTATTTTCAATATAAAACATCCACTGATACAAATATTTTTTTCAGCATATGACATGTTGTTATTAAATAACATAATATATATTTAAAAATAAAAAACAAATAATCCATTCCTACAACGAAATGATAATAAACAAAATTTCATAATTTACATGCGATACAGAAAAAAATATCTGGGTAAATGTTTCGAATTTGAGTGATATAGAAAGAATCTAAAAACTATGAGGAGCTTTTCAGAGTCGTGTATTATGTTCATCGCGTATTCATACACCTCGGCCTGTAAAAAGAACGACCCTTTATGAGAAGATGTACGCGCAAATGAGGACGATATAGACATGTGCATAGAGCGACGTGTCTTTAGTATGTATGTACATGGATTTTTTTTCATCCTTATATTTACAGAAATTCAAAGCGTTAAGAAAGACATGTTTATAAGTACAAACAAAAGCATAGGAAAAAGAAACGTAAACATTAATACGTTAGATCCCTGATCTTAACAGCTATGCTCTGTTAGAAAAAATTGAACAAAGCAGCATTTCTTTTCAACCAGATACTTTAAAGAAATAGAATAATATAATTCAAGCTACCTCTTTTTAAATCAACAGTGACAATTTCATAGCAATGCATAGTCTCTTCTTTATTAGGTCATAAAGAAAAAAGGAGATACATTACGAAGAACACGATTGCAATCATACATATGAAAAAAATAATTTTGCTGAAGTATCTAAATATTTAGATAAATACAAATCTAAAAATAATTTTGGATCATCAACATAATTATGCAGAAAACTTAAATATGATAAGCAATGCTGCAAAAAGCAAAATTTTAGCAACCAACTTGAGCGTCCCACATAATTATTTTGATGAATAAAATTATTTTGAGATTTGTATGTAGCTACTAAATTTTTAGATACTTTAGCAAAACTATTCATTCCGTGTGTGTCTGCTTATAATAATTAATAATGCAGCTTCAGCTTATGATAATTAATAACGCAGCTCTTTTCTCATAACTTGCACCGGTTGCGTCGCGTTATTCAATACGTAATTTATTAAAAATCTAAACAGTCAGATCTTTTTGTTGTAAATGTAAGCACGTGATACATTTTCAATCTTCATAATTTATGAATGCGCAACAATTACGAAAGACACCGACTATTTATCGACGGGTCCATGAAAAATTCGAGCGATTTATAATTTTCATACATATTTAAAGCTAATTTTGGATCATCAACATAATTATGCAGAAAACTTAAATATGATAAGCAATGCTGCAAAAAGCAAAAGCATTTTAGCAACCAACTTGAGCGTCCCACATAATTATTTTGATGAATAAAATTATTTTGAGATTTGTATGTAGCTACTAAATTTTTAGATACTTTAGCAAAATTCATTCCGTGTTGTTCATTCCGTGAACTCGTCCCTAACTCTACACTTGCACTTTCTCTAAATTGACTTTTAATCGGGGCGTGACATAATTTCTTATTGGAGTCATGACGGGCGTCAAATCTCATTCATATCATTTAACGAGCCTGAAAACTTTAAATTGCTACATTCAACGGCGAAAAGTTCCGGAAACGTTACCTACCGCGCCAGTATCTTTGCATTCATTTCGTCAGAGTACATAAATTTCTTTCCGTATCTTTCGGTAAGATTCGCATTCTTGATCTGGCATATAAATTTTGCGCGGCTTCGATATTGGGATCGAAATGTCAGTCGGATCGCTTTCTTTTTCTTCCTTTTTAATCCGTGGAAAGTTGTTCTCTCGAAGAAGCATAAGTCGCGCGAAATTACACTTCGATCATTAATAATGGGAGACTTTATTAATAATAAAGCTCGGAAAATGGCGTGCAAAGTACAATAAGCGTACGCGGTAAAAATCAATATCAGAGTTAGAAGATGAGATTGGCGCGTATGCTACTGAAAAAATGTATTTCGAAATACGTCACGTTCTTGAAAATTTCGAAACAGGAGCGTAAGTATATTAGTATACTTTTTGTGAGTATATTATCTGCTTGAAAGAATTTCCGAGAGCATCTCCATTAAAAATTAATCCCAGTAAATTAACGCCAAGGTGCACAAATCTTCTTATTAATTTAATGTTTAAAAAAACTTTTTTAAATTAGAAAAATATATGCCAATTGTATAAAATTTAATTTTGTTGCAAATTTTTTTATTTCGATAAGTTTTATTTCGATAAGATGTGCGTAAGTGCAGAGAAACTTATGTTAATTTTTTGTTTTATTGTTTATATTAAAAACAAAGTGTAAAAAATAGTATATTTTCAGAAAAAATTCATATTAAAAGCAGCAAAATTCATATTGAATCAGTAAGCAAAAATTCATATTGAAAAAGTTACTTGATCAGAACGAAATTGGGTACTCAGGAGTTTTCTGATTACGCTGATTACAAATCTGGCCTCAGATTTTCAAAATTCAAAATGGCGGATCCAATATGGCGGACAAAAAATAGTGCTGGGGCTAAAATGGAGTAAAATAGATTTTTTGGGCTCATTACGAATCTGAAGTCAAAATTAAAAAATTCAAAATTGCGGATCTAGTGTAGTGAAGTAAACATTCAAAAGATAAACAATTTGTACAGTATATGTACTGCAGATGGAGGTTACTTTATGTTCGCTACTTTTATTACTAACTTTTTGCTTTTCGGTCCGTCATTTTGGATCCGCTATTTTAAATTTCGAAAATCTGAGGTTCGTAATCAGAGATCCCGAATACTCCTGAGCAATAAATTTCAACTGAATTCTACGTAAAGAAAAATGTATGCTTCAAAGGATTAATAAAAAACGGATATGAAATAAATACAATTAGCCAAATATTTCATCAAACAAAATCTCGAAAAAGCTTATTTGTAAAAGCTGAGTAATTCTGAAACGCATAAAACGAATTGAAAGTGACTGAATTAATCAACTGGATTATAATGAAAAAAAATTTGATGTGCCCAGATCGCATTAAAAACGCAATATTTCAAGACCTTGTTTTCATAATATAGAAAATGTCTTAATATTGTCTTTACTAGTAAAAAATATATGAATTAAAAAGTAGACACAAGTTTCTGTGCATTTTTTCTCATCTTATTACATTATAAATAATTATCTATCACTTTTTTTTTATATTTTATCGTTTTCCATATTAAAAATATTCGAGTTACCATAAATCATACATTCAGTACTCATGAAAAAACAAGTCAATACAATTAATATACATTGAAAAAAAATTCTGGTTGAAAATGGACGAATTTTTCAGAATTTTTTAGTTAAATTTATTAGAATTCTAGTTGAGATAATCGCAATTCTAGTTAATACAATATTTCTAAAATCTATCAAAATTATCATTTTTGCCAAAATAATTATTGTATATCAATCAGAATTCTACCTATCTCAACTAGAATTCTAGCAGATTTAACTAGAAAATTCTGATTCACCTACTTTTTACTAGAATTACTATTTAATCCAACCAGACTATTTTTCTCGGTGTATGCGCTAGAACGGTAGTTTAGAAGCTTAAGCAATTAATTTTATTTTACCTTCTAAGTTTTGTATTCTATCTACTCACTGATTAATATAGATTTATTTATGGATTTTTTATTCCATTAGTTATAATTATTAATTGTAATTTCGTTATATTCAGTGACTATGTTAAGATTATGTAAATTAATTGAAATTCCTTTTCACAACATTTATCACTGTTATTTCTTGAATAAATCTACTTTTTATTCAGCTATTCACAGAATTTGTTCATATTTTTTTAGTTGCACTTTAATTTTTAATAACTTTTAAAAATAAGAAAAAAAATTGGTTCTTCTTAAACATTATATATATGTATATATGTATATTCAACTCACTCTTCAAAAATAATGTAATAGAAATATAAATTTAACTGTATGTAAAATAGTATAAGAAACAATAATAGTTAATTATGATTCACGGATTATCTGATACAAATTTTTTTATTTAAACGCTGCATTAAAGTGCTACAAGCATGCAAGCAGAGATATTTTTGTAATTGCAAAGTTAAAACAGACCTCTCTGGATTTGTCTTCAGCTTGGACCTCGGTCCATTACGGAATAAATTCGTTCCCCTAGTGAATGCTGCTTATTTAATTTAAAGCTTAACTTCGATGAAATGATGTAAAAGAAAAGACAACGAGGAAGAAGAAACCGGTGGCGTCTTAACGAAAGTTTGTGTAGCCTAAATTGTGACTAAACAAAAATCTGAAAGGATTTACCTCGTCGAACGAGAGATTAGTGTACGATGTTGCACAACTCCTACGCTAATGTAAATGCAATTAACAGCATTTCTTGTAGTTCACAGTAAAATGTAAAATTAATTAATTTATACAAGCATAATTTAACATAAAAGCAAACTGAAATTATTATATTAATACAAAATGAATTATTTGTAATATATTTGTAATATATTTGTAATATATTTTACATACGACATACCTGCGGTCATTTTGAAAAATTTCAAAAGAAAAATATGTTTGTTTAGCAAATAGCTATTTAACAATTAGTTGAATTTTAATATTATTAATTGGTCTTGATAATTTTATTAAAACAGTTTAATAAAAAATCAAATATTACATTCATAATTGTTTTAGTGTGTTACCAATGTATCGTGCGAATTAATAGAAAATGGTATACAGGGCACAAACCGTAACATAATTCAAGCGACACTTCTATAATGCCAACCATGTATAATGCTACAAAGACAATTAACGAACAATTTAATTGGTACGATTATTTCCATGACAATTATAATCCAGCGTTTTAATCCAGCTTAAAGTCATTGTGATTATTCATTGCACACGCAATTATGGTGATTCTGCACTACAGTAGACAGTAACTTACCAGAAGCTCGTTTCACCTCGTATAGCTCGCTTCGAATACAAGTAGCACAAGTCGGGGAAGAGGTCGACGTTGATGTTATGACGCTTAGAGGAGCCAAGTTGGCAAGGCGGGTTAACGGGAAAAACGATTGTCAGCTAACTTAAAGCTCTGGAAATGTTATTAACGGCACGCTCAATAGGCCTCTGGTTCGTTTGTTCTGTGAATTGTGAATTCATCAGAGCGCATCCAAGCGCATTGTCGTTCCGTTCGAATCGATGCATGATCGATTAAACCTAATCGAGCGGCGATCAGCGACCGTTCGAGGTCAGAAGATATATTCACAAAACGTATAAATAATTATACGTTACTTAAATGTGTATACACACACACACACACACACACACACACACACACACACACACACGCACGCACACACACACACACACAC
>Ga0157364_1004972_pt1 | contig 13398 bp, 9 predicted proteins | sample AttsexASBM2_FD_111476 | JGI IMG/M metagenome (GOLD analysis project Ga0157364, IMG submission 111476) | Fungus gardens microbial communities from leaf cutter ant in Ribeirão Preto, State of São Paulo, Brazil - Atta sexdens ASBM2 | ecosystem: Host-associated > Fungi > Mycelium > Unclassified ... | reverse complement strand
GTTCTGATCATATTCTAAAGAAAGTTTCTTCTTCAACTCTTGGCACATTAAAGACAAAAAAAGTTTAATCGCAAGTTTAATCTCATGCATTATTAAAATAAAGTCGGATAGTCATAAGATAATTCAAATCTAGCGACATGGAATGTAAAGAGGGAAGATTGGACAAGGAATGTAAACCATGCTTGAACGAGACTGCATTGATTCCAGTAAACTATCCCTTCAGACGACAGACCATGCCGGGAAATCCTCGTGACGAATTCCGGCGACATCGTCTAGCGAATACAGACTCTATTGGATTTCGAAGTATTCAACCAGTGAAGCTTTTCATGTATGGATTAACGAGCGAGATCGGGGAAATAAATTACAAGAATAAGTCCATATGAAAATTAAAGAATTTAAGCTTCAAATTTCGAATTGTATAAAAAAATGAAATTATGACGAAATTGTATTCAATAACGTGTTATTTTTTAAAGTTTTTTATATATACAGAGTGTTCGCGATAAATTTTGACAAAGCGCTCGTATATAGAAACGGACTAAACCGAGTCGAAAAGTTTTCTATTATTTTGCAATTTTCGCAATAGTTAACAAGATATTAATTACTAAAATCTGAATAGTTTTCAATAATTTTTTAAATACTATCAATTTTATAGAAAAACAGCGATAAATAAAAATTGTTTATTTTCTTCTCAGTGAGAATTTTTTAGAATTTTTTAATACCGTATTTTTACATGTTGGTAAAATAAAAAATAGTTGCCAATATAAGAAAATACAATACTAAAAAATTGATAAAAAATTCTGAAAAAATTTCTAGAGTTCTATGAGAAGAAAACAAACAATTTTTGTCTCTTGCAGTTTTTTTGTAAAGTTGATAAATAGTATTTGAGAAAAAAATTATTGAAGTAATATTCGGCAATTTTTAGCAGGATTGGGTAAGTTAATGTTTTTTTTTAACTGAATAAAGTTAATGGCTTTACAAAATTAATTAAATTAAATTAAAAGTTGAAGAAATAAAAAATTAACTTAACGTAAGTAAAAGAGATAAAAAAATTGTTTAAAAAAAAAGTTAAAAAGTTACCATTCAAAAGTAACTTAGTTAAGTTAAAATTTAATGCATTTAAAATTAACTAAGTTAAATTAAAAGTTATTAACTTTTTAACTTTTTTTTAACTTTTAATGTTTTAACTAGTTACTATTCACCTTGATTTTTAATAATTATTTTTTTAACTATTGCAAAAATTGTAAAATGGTAAAAGATTTTTCGACTCAATTTAGTCCGTTTTATCTACACACGAGCGCTTTGTTAAAATTTATCGGATATTCTGTATTGTATATACATATATGTTCAACCGCAAAAACAGGTCACAATAACGTATTTACAGCGACCCGTTTCTTTGCGGATGAGTATATACTATTATCTGAAATATTTAATTCAAATTTTCTGTAAACTTATTCACAATAGAATGTATGTTTCAGCTTAAAAACTATATTTTTAATCAAAACAATTATAATAACTTTTATCCACGTAATTGCTTGATTGCAATAAAAATCTTTCCGCATTTCCGAAGTTTTAATAAATCTTAAAAAATTTTTTTAAAAATATTAGTATATAATAGTATGAAAAACAATGTGAATAATATTTTTACCAATAGATGATCTTCTTAAATAGTACAAAAATTATATGTAAAGATTAATAGTTTTCATATTTAAAGTCGGTTGTAATATTCCTTATCGTTTCTTGATTACATTGATAAAATACGAGAATCATTTAACATTAATGAACTAACATTAATGTACATATACAGAAAATTGAAGATGTTTTTAAACAGCACATAATATTTATAAAATATTTACAAAATATTAATAAAATTTATTTAAATATTTACAAAATATTTATCAACATATTTTGTAAATATTTTGTATGATTTAGACTGTACAAAGCATATATAAAGATCCTAGCTATAACGTTAAATATTCATACAAAATTCGATTTAATAAAACGTTTGCTTCCTGAATTCAGGAATTAATTTCATTAATCATCTTTCGATTACCCCATTCTAAGTTGTACAACGCTGCTTGATCTATGCAATTGTTCAGAAATTGCTACTTGGATGATCCATGAACACTGAATGTTAATGCAGCATATACATAGCTATGACATCTCTAATCAATATAGACGTTGTCAAAAATATGGTACATATATGATTATATGTAAGTATTTCTTTTATAAATAAATCTATAATAGTCCCATTTCAGCGAAGAAAATTTGCACAATAGCACTTTTTTATCAATATGTATTCAATATAGCACAAAACGTTGAAAGAATGTTGTTGAAATGTTGCAATGTTGAAATGTTAATGTTTTATTAATGTTATATTTATATTGATTCTTTTATATTGATTATTAATGTTGCTGCAACATTGAAACAATATTGAATAAATTGAACCACAAGTTGAATTTTTATTGATTTTTCCACAATAGTTAATGTTGCTGCAATGTTGAATGACATTGAATAAATTATATATCGATACCTATTTTATTTTGTAAAAAATAAACAAAAATAAAATGTCATATAAATAAAAAATTTAAATTATTTAAATTGATCTTTTAATGAAATTCGTTTCTAAATGATATGTTTAGGTGAAAATCGGCCGCGCGTGCAGAATGCTTGCATGGACTATTCTTTGTATTGACCGATCCGATGGACCGACCGGCGCAATGTCGATTCATGGTCTTTCTATATATTTGTATGTCATATATAATTATACATTCACTAACATTCAGTATTCGTGGATCAAAGTTGCAGTTCCCATACGATTGTAAAGATTAAGCATTGTTGGATGACATACAAGATTGGATGAGTGACCTTTTAGGAAAATAAAGAAATTAATTTCCAAAAATGAGGGGGAACCGTTTTTTTTTCAATTATAATTTTATCGTGTGTGTTCTGAAATATGATGTTAATCAATACTATCTATTTTGATAATAAAATTGAATTAATTAATATGAGAAATTTTTTATGTTTCAAAAACATTGCAATTCAATAAACGTTAAATGTTTCTGCAACGTCTCTTCAACATTGAATCTATATTTCATGTTACTGCAATGTTTGCAATGTTGCAAATCAACGTTTCTGAGAGATATTGATCTAACATTAGTGTGCAGATATGGATATAACGGATGCTAGTTTGCACTCTATGATATGATAATTGCCGACTGATATAGATTTTCTAAAGTGACTTATTTCTCAGAAATTAGCTATTGCATTTTATTAAGACTAATAAAATCATAATCAATACTTTAGTTAATTAAAGAAGTACACACTCAAGATTTGTGTATTTGTGCTTTGTTTCTATATCAAATCAGCTAAAAAACGAATGCGAAAATAAAATTCTTACGATTTTCTTTTGCAAAATGCAAAAGTTGTAGTTTAAATAATAGTGACAATATTATTGATAATATTACGTCATTTTAAATGCTTATAATTTTTTAAACCAATTTTATTAGTTCTTTTTTTAGTTTTTTCGTAATGCGATTTTAAATTTAAAGTTGGGATGCAGCATAAACCGCTATACCTGTCTGTAAAACAGATCATGATAATTTAATTTTTATAATGTTGCTTTATAGTATCAAATAACTCTATTAGAGTTGAAGACAACCATGCATATATGGAAAAACTTGGAAAACTCGCGTTACATTTGCGTCTTGCAGAACATAAATATGCATATATAATAATTCAATAACAATGTTTTATAACAAAGGGAAAATATTCTGAAATATCTTATATACATCCACTTGTAAGTACTTTATACAGATAATTCCTGTAAAAGAAAAAGAATAGGAATACATAGCATTATTACCTACTGTATCAATTTTGGAGCCCATTTTTTGTCAGACGCTCATTTTTACTTATTTTACGAAAAAATTAATTATTGCAAAATTACAAACTGTATTATAAAAACTGCTTATATTATCTGATAGAAGACACTTTTTAGTATGTATTTAAAGTTTTATTTTTACTTTCTGTTTAAGAAATATTGTCAAAACAAAGTGATATGTCGGTTTGTTGGCGACCTTCCTCTAATAAATATTTATAAATATTTATCATAAATATTATGTGCTGTCTGAGTTAATATCAAAGAATAATATTAATAAAATGAAATAATAATAAAAAATATTATATTCTACTTTTAATCTAAAAAATAATTATAACTATAATGAAATATAAATAATGAAAATGTGAATAAATAACAGTATTATTGTTAATTATTTCAAAATAGCAAATGTTTTGCTAAAAACTTGATTCAATTTATGAATCTCTCTCTCTCTCTCTCTCTCTCTCTCTCTCTCTTTCTCTCTCTCTCTCTTCAACTATTTGTAAACTACATTTATAATATACAGGGGTAGTATTTACATTTAGTATTAATCGTTTACCTCGAAAATTCCTCAGCTTACATTAAATATTTATAGAAAATTTAATTTATATTCCCAATGTACTGCATATACCGAAACAATAAAAATGTGCAATTATTGATGAATATTAGATATAACGGGAAAAACGCCACGAACTTTTTCTCATACCTAATATTATATGAATATTGTATTATATATACTTCTTTTTGTATAGAATATCATAAAGATCACGAGCGAGCGAGCAGTACTCATCTCCGCTTACAGAGGGCGACGGAGAGCATTCGTAAACAACAATCATCTGGAAGAGAATATAAGGAGCGCAGCATATCGTCTCAATCGCCTGTAAAGTGAGCCACAAAATTGGACTTTAAGGTGAAAGAACATAAAATGTTCTTCATAGTATAATCCGTTTAAAAAGTGACGACCACCAGATCTGAAATTTCGGAGAAATTCAAATTTTATAGAATGTATATGGAACATTCTCCGAATATGTAACAATATCTAACTGAAACTTTTAACGATATTTGAACGTTATTTTGCATTATATAAATATAAATATATTTCGGAATATTTTAGAATACTCTTGAAATGTTTTTTTTTAAGATGGGGGATTTTTAAGAATCCTTTTCCAATATAGTAAAGATACTTAGTGTTAGCTGGGTCAAATTCTCATTACGTCAAATAATTTATCAAAAAGATAATATAAGAACAAAAATATTATTTTATTTAAAAGAATAATTACAAATTTCGTGAATAATTGAACAAATAAAAACGTAGATAAATAATAAAATTTTTTTTTGATATTATTGTTTTTTAAACAGGAGAGTTTATATTTAATTTTGATTTAAAGAATTAAAAGAATTAAAGGTTCAATTAAAAAGACTTTATTTAATGCTGAAGATTTAAAAATTATGACTCAATAAATTTCTGTAAAGGAATTAACATACAGAAACAGAAAATAGAGTGTAATCAATAAGAAATGTAATATTATCTGCATATTATCTGGAAAGCGATACACGTAGCGCCCTTACACGCGAGCGTTGTGAAACTGCTTTAGTCAGTGCTATCGATCGAAGTTAAGAATATAGACAAAGGACATCGGTAAAACATACTCCAAAATATTATGGCGTCATGTCTAACACCACTTGTTGGAAATGTGTGTTCTCCTGACACGCCGACGTACGTGCTCAACACTGTTTCTCAATAATACATGCGATAACCAAATGTTCTAGGTGACATTAATTACAGTTATTTTGAGTGATGCTATTCGCAAAAGAAACTAATTTGTCATACGTGGCTCCGAAGTGTGTTATAGACAAAGATAGATGTGACTTTTGTAAAATTCTCTCAAGTTGCTAAAATATTTTCGCGATCTCATAAGATCACAAAGATCTTTGAATCTATTGTCTAATATGATAGACGCCGCTAGTGTTTCAGTTATTGATGAAGTAGATTGAAAATATACGGAAATATACCTAATGACGATTTCGCGAAATGACGACTCTTCGATATGACACTCTTTGCTCCGTTTTGATTTTGCTCCATATTTTAGTATATACTAAGGCAGCACTGAGAGATATTCTAAATGTTCAGGTAATTACATGTAGATATTTTGTAAGATAAAAAGATAAAAGTAATATTAATATTTAAATCGTTAATTTATATATATATAATTTTTATTAATACTATATGGTATTATATATATTTTCAGCAAACACTACTAACAGTAACATAATTGTTAATTAATTTTTCACTTAACAATATATAAATGTAATGTAACACATGTTATACGTAATTATTACTATCTTATTTTGTTTTTATTTTACGTAATATTTATTGTTAGTTATATTGTTGAGTGGAAAATTATATAATTATAACTAACAATTATGTCACTATTAATTGATTTGTTGAGTTATTTTATTGCATGTTATACAAATTATTTAATAAATTGTGTGTAAACATATAACAAAAAAAGAATTCTTTTATATTGTAGCATTTACCTGATACCAAGTTTGGTCCGAATGAATATTCTGATGATGATAGAGAATATTCCGATGTTGATGATAGAGATAGAGGATCTTTAGCACGACCGAATAATCAACAAAATACAAAAGATCATTTATATTCAAAAGCTGATAGTTATCTTGACAAAGAAGAGCAAGTAATTACAGATACCTTGGATAAAAGTAAGCATTGATTATTTGTGTATGTTTATAGAAGTGATTAATATTTTCTTATGTTTATTATGTTCTTTTCAGATATAATATGGGATGTACAATGGGGGGCACAACTGAAACTTACTCAAGCATCAGCAGTTTCTATGGACCCAAATGGCAATGTTGCAATATTTCATAGAGGGGCTCGTGTTTGGGGCTCTAATAGTTTCAATAATGAAAACAAATTTGATCCGAATAATGGGCCGATAGCACAAAACACAATAATCCTTCTGGATAAAAATGGTAGAGTGATATCGGAATGGGGAAAAAACATGTTTTATCTCCCACATGGTTTGACTATCGATCAGTCTGGGAATTATTGGATAACTGATGTAGCAATGCATCAGGTATTCAAGTTTGATGCTCAAGATGTAAAGAAACACATGGATGAATTAAAAAGTGCACATGTTAACCCAGAGACAAGTGTGACTAACAATTATGCCAGCATGTTAAAGCCATCTATAATTTTGGGAGAGGCTTTTATCCCTGGTAATACCGCGAGCACATTTTGTAAACCAACTGACGTTGCTGTACATACTAATGGTGACTTTTTCGTCAGTGATGGATATTGCAATTCTAGGATAATTAAATATAATAAAAAAGGTGAATTAATTTTACAGTGGGGACGACTTTGGAACAGTAGAGGTAATGATAAAAATAATATTGATATTAATAACAATAAACAGTATTTAAATAAATTAAGCCTGATTTTATTTTAGAGTTTGTCTATTCACAGTCGCCTCCGCCATATGCGTTTCTTGTTGCACATGCTTTAGCACTCGCGAGTGAATTAAATTATCTTTATCTCGCTGACAGAGAAAATGGCAGAATATTATGCTTCTTTGCTAACAATGGTACATTCCATAAGGAATATAGACACCCTGCTATTGGTACAAAAATTTACAGCGTTGCCTACGCTCGAGAAAAATTATATCTAATTAATGGACCTAATCTATTTATAAGTAATCCAGTACCAATAAGAGGCTTTGTACTTGATATTTATTCTGGAAAGATATTATCAATGTTTAAGCCCAAGAAAAATATGGATAATCCACATAATTTGCATGTGACAGAAGATGGTTCTGAGATATACGTAGTTGAATTAAACAATAAGAAAGTTTATAGATTTTTACAAGGTACAACATTTTATTAAATGTTACTTTCTATAATAACAAAAATTCCATGATGTTGCATCTTAAATGTATCTATCTTTTTCATGTTTAGGAGTAAACAATTCTAATTCGCAGTCAGCTAAACGGCATCAACATCAGATCTTAATACATCCTGATACTGAAAATGCCGATATTGAAAAGACTAATATGACAAAACTGATCCTAGGCCTTGGCTCAGCGGTCGTTTCCTTTATTACAATTTGTATTGCGATTGCTGCCATTGTAGCGAGATGTCAAAAACGAGGTAGAAAAATAAGACATGATGGACCAGTTGTTGAATTCTCTAAATTAATAGAATAGAAATAATATGTTCCTTTCAATATGATTATTTTTCGTTGTAGAATCTTGTTGTGCATTCTTGTGTGTTAATTTATTTTCTATATTTATTAAAGCACTAGTTTACACACACACACACACACACACACACACACAAATTGTTCATAATATTATATAATACATAATACATTTAGGAATGATAATTACTGCATAATCCCAAGTAGCAAACTGACATTATTTGTCGTTATTTTGACATCAAAATAATATTAAAAACATCATTTTGATGTCAAAATAATGATAAATAATATCAGCTTGCTATCTGAAATAATAACATTTTGAAACGACAGATTTATTATATTTAATTAATTCATTGCTATTATATGTAAATTATCATTTCTAAACTTCGAACTATTATGAATAAATCTATAATATATATAACAGCAGAATACTTAATATCATTCCTGTTATAATATATTTGAATTACTTTACTTCTCTAACATAATCTATTTAAGTTTTTTTAAGCTTCAATTTTTTATGTTTCTTAATGTATACTTAAAGAAATATCATACAGTTTATGTATGTGCCTGCAATTAAATTGTAAATATTAAGGATATATACTGGTTTTTTTTAATTGAGCTTTTACATATTATTATTTAATTTCATTTTTACACATTATTTATTTAATGTACTGTACTGCTTTTTACATTTTTTTTTCTGTACATTGTTATTTATGTATATAGATAAAAATGTATGTTATCTTAATCTTACATAATTCTTTAATGTATATTGTAACCTTTCTTCTTATGTTTCTCTCTACATTATTACTGCTATAGATATACAAGCTATAGATAAGAATATTTCTACAAGCCATAGATAAAATGTATTATCTAACTTAATTTAACTTATTATTTCTTTTATCTGTACTTGTTACTCATAAAGCTTTATGTTATTATTTGTTTAAATGTCAAATACGATATTAACTCTTTAAAGTCTAGATAACTTATAAATTACTTAAAACATGAAATAACCAAAAATTCTGAAAAGTTTAAATTGTAATTGTAATTTTTTCAGATATTTATTTCCATTTCAATTATTTCATCTTTTTTTTAATATATTGCTCGAATGGCTATTTTAAATCATTGTGACTGTAACATTATTCATTATTAAATTAAGTATTTTTTTTTTATGAACCGATTTAAAAAGCAAAAGGAAATTAAGATTGCAAATATAATTTATAAGTTATTCTCGCTCCAATTAATATTAAGAATAATAGATATCGGACATTTAAAAATAACTCATTTAAAACGAGGTAATTTTAACCTTTACCTTTCTAAGGTCCGTTTTCACAATATTTGGTTACCTAAAGATTAAAGGTTACCAACAGATTCATCAATGTAATTTATTCATGAATTTCTTGGTTACCTTTAATATTTAGGTAACCATATATTGTGAAATCGGGTCTAAGGGGGTTATCCCCTTCACTAGTTACCGAGCGATTCCTGTTCGTTCAAGTTTCTTTGCGTCTTTTGGTAATTATAAATTATATTACATTTTCCAAAATGAAATGCCAATATTTATTCTAGAAAGTTGAAAGTATGTTGGTGAATTTATAGAAATTTTTTTAATCATTCTGAATAGGTGAAAAAAAAATGATCAAATTCTAGTACTCCTGTATTGAAGAGATATCAAATTGTACCTAGTAAAGGATAATTATCGAATTAATTTTATATTACGCTCTTTTTTATTATAATATGGGTGCAATTTGTGTTTGCTTGCAATGATTAAATTTCTAGCAAACGAAATTGAAATAGATTAAAATGAATTTAAATTTTCAGAAATATTCATTCGGATTCATGAATGTTAAAATGAATCCTTTTCAATCCTGAATACATTTTTATTCATTTATAGTAATTACATAAAACAAATGTCTATTCCTTCTCAATCTTGAATGCATTTTTATCCATTTATAGAAATGGCATAGAGTATATTTCTATGCTTTTTAACCTAAAAATATTTTGTGTGCATCGTGATATTGTAAATTCAAAATTTTGTATAGGAAATGCAATTTTTAATCCAATTGAATAAAAAAAGTTTATTTTTTAATAGCCCATTTTCTTAAAATGGGCCATGAATACTATTCAAAATTGTGAGTAGAAAATCCATTGTTTCATTTAAAAATGTATCATGAATGCTATTTTATTCAGAATTATGAATAAGAAATTTTTCGTTTTAAATTCAACTGAGTTAAAAAAAGTACTATAAAAATATATCAAATTTACTTCATTTAATACTTAAAAAAGACATTAAAAAACTACGTAAATATGTGTTACAATAAATGTTACACATGTAAATTCCTTATTTTTAATTAATAAATTAATCGCTTTTATGTATATTAATATGTTTCCTTTATTATACAGCTAGCGTAATTTTTTTGTATAAAAGTTTTAAAATAATAACTATAGAATTTTATGTATGTATTACTATTTTAATTTATTTAAACTTTTACATGTATAAAAATTTTTTATGTGGAATCCAATCTATTTTTATGGACTTAAATACGTATTCGGATTGAAAATTTCCAATCTATTTCAATCCATTTTCGTTTGCTGGGTTGTAAATATTAAGGATATATATTATTTTTTTAATTTATTAAAAATTTATTAAAAAATAATTAATTTTTTTTTACACATTTTTACACATCTATTTAATGTATTGTACTGTTCTTTATATTAGCGAACCTTACTAATGTTCGCTCAATCAGATTTTCAGATATTGCTGCCATTTTTAACAAGCCTTGAAATTATTATCATTTTTGGCCTAATTAAACACCCTAATTAATCGAATGTATTTTACGTTTCAATTACATAGGATACCTACGATATCTCACGGCACGCAAGAGGATGAGTTGGGAGGCCGAGAGGCGAGAAAATTTTAAGCTAACGAGCCTGCTGGAGAATCGCCGCGGTAGAAGCTTCAAGTTCCTGGAGAAGCGGCCAAACCCGCGCGATTTCAGCAAATTGAACACAGAGCCGGAAACTTCAGAAGATGAGCGTCCCGAGAACAGTCTTGCGAGGATGATTTAAAGACATCCCCGAGTAACGTCATGATCACATCACGATCTCGCAGATATGAACTATACACCCAACTGCGCGTCCGTTCATTTAGTTATTCTTGAATATTCGCGCTGTTGAGTGCGCTGTTCGGCTGACACCCGAACTCGACCGACAGTATGCGCGAGATGACATCACCTTGCCGACTATCGGATATATAGCTTTGACATTACCATTTGTCTTTTCAATATATTCTACTGTAAGAGGGACTTAGTAAAAAAAAATGAAGTGCCATATTTGCCATTTTGCATAAAATGAAACCAGATATATATATATATATATATATATATATATATATATCACTATATGTTTTCAATATAATTAATATAAATCTTTCAATTGTGGCCATCATATAAAACATCATATTAACACTAAAGATATCAATTATTTATTGTAGATAAAATATTAGACATTATTGATCGTTTTTATTTTGTAGATTAATATTATATTTCTTTTATCAGAGACAAGATTTTGAAATGTTGCGATTTTTTATTCTTTACTCATATAGCACATTTTATCCCAGAAATGTTTCTGCAAACGTTCTCAGAATGTTAGGACATTCTCAGGATGTTTTTTAGAACGTCCCTTGGACATCTGTGCTTATATATATTATGTTAATGAAATAAGTAATTTAGTTTTCTCATTACTTTTTTATTTTTATAGTAATTTATTTGCTTAATCTTTTTAGAATTAGAAAGTTTGGCACTTCTAGTGTAATAATTATATTTATTAAATGTTTATTTATTAAGTTAAGTTTATTTATTAAGTTTTATTCCTGATTTGGAAATGGAGAATTTATTTCAACACACATTATTTGACTGAGGAAAACTTTGATTAAAAATTTTATTGAATAATTTCACATTTATTGATTATTCATGTAAGAAATTTATATATAATAATTGAAAAACATTACGTAATACCGAATTACATAATTGAAAACCGTGCGAAATATTTGGAGAACTACTTATACAGCTTAGTTTCTCAGATAACGAATAAAATGATAATGTTAATGGGGCTAAAATTATTTTGCAAGTAAGCTATAGTCACATTTTCTTGCTCGATCACTGATTTAAACTAACTTGAAACTAACGTTTCCGAGTGAGTTGTCACAATCTAGTCAGAAACAACTAGTCGTTATTACCAGAAATAACTGCATACAATTTTTAGGATTTGTTAGAAACGAAAAAAACTAGATTTGTCTTTATTAGCGCTTAATATATATGTGTATGTATATTCATTTGCTCTTGCCTTCCAAAAATATAAAGCTATATTCTCGCTTACTTTTACTTTGAGATGATTCAATTAACTTTCACAGATCCTTTCTGTTAAAAGAGAAAAAACAAATCAATTAACAAAATTATTCATATCATAATTCAGATCGCTTTAACTCAGATTTCACATGACAAATAAATAAGTTGGAAACAATAGACTTATTGATTGCCGCAAACTGTGCAAATTGAAGAGTTGAGGCACATTATTATGAACTTCGGTTACATGAAGTTTTACAAGTATGGAAATTAACATGGAAATTATAAAAAAAGCATATTTATTGATCTTATTTTTACTTTTAAAGATATTTGTAAAACTTCATGTAATTGAGGTTTATAATAATGTGCCTCAATTCTTCAATTTGCACAGTTTGCGACATGTATACGCGCAAAAACATTTAAATCTAAAATTTATTCAAAATATCTTAAGTAATGCCCATATAAATATTGTGACATATTCTTACTAAAATTTTAAGCAGCTAACATTTTTAATGATTATAGGTTATATTTAATGAAATATCAACATTTTTAATGACTCTAAATCTTCGATGATCATGATAATAATCTATATCTTTCGTATTTTAGAAAACTATGTAAGAAGGTTTAACCAAGACTTAAGAAAATAATTTTTAGCATTTATTATAATAAGACTTATATCAGTCACAAATTAATATTGATTTTAATAATATTATTATTAATTTTATTTATATTTTTTCCTGTTTGTACATAATACTCAAATATGGAAATGGTATGCTTTATCTTACATTATTTATCTTGAGTATATAATTAGAATCTAGAACTTTGACAAAATAGATGGATACATCAGATTAATGTCAAAACACATTTTACCATTCGCGGAGTTTTACAAGCAGGAAATAAGGGGAAAGCAGGTATTTGAAAGTATTCTGTTCAAATTAATAATTACTTAATCATTTTATGATTCT
>Ga0157364_1004971_pt1 | contig 13401 bp, 8 predicted proteins | sample AttsexASBM2_FD_111476 | JGI IMG/M metagenome (GOLD analysis project Ga0157364, IMG submission 111476) | Fungus gardens microbial communities from leaf cutter ant in Ribeirão Preto, State of São Paulo, Brazil - Atta sexdens ASBM2 | ecosystem: Host-associated > Fungi > Mycelium > Unclassified ... | reverse complement strand
TAGCAGATGCATAGTCATAGCATGAACCATGGATAGTTTATATCAATAGTTGGTAGAATACTGTTGTGGTCCCCTGTCAAGTTTTCTTATGAATTACACAACTCGTGTTCCCCACTAGATATCTGTTACAACTTAAGCCTTTAGTGCTGGACAGAAGAAGAACCTTGTATAGGGTTTACACAAGAGAACTCAATAGAGAGCTCTTTACAAACTAGTCTTCCTTATATACTTCTACAGATGGTCTGTGCTAGCTACTATGCACCCTACCCTAAATGACCATGTGTAGCACATAAGGCTAATATGTAGTGTCTATGTTATATGACGTCCTTTTGTTCTAGAACCTTCTACTTCCTTCTCTCAAGTCCTGTGATCAATGTTGTGACCAACCACTTCTAACCCTAACCCTAAGTGTTCTAAAAATAGGAAAATAAAAAATAAATCAAAAGAAAATGAAAATGAGAAAGAAAATAAAAGAAAATGAAGTCTACTTCTTGTGATCTTGACAATATCCTGCTAAGAGATTTACTTGTAATGCTGATATTAGACATTGGTCTAGTGGTTGCCACAACATCACCCCACTATCCAACAGTGCTTCTACTATTATCTCTTCCTGCATATCAATTCTCTCTAGTTCAATTTTTACTGTAACTTCTCTTAGCAAGTCTTCATTATTCAGATTGCAACAGAATGTATTATCTATTACTCTACTGAGTGCTGAAAATCTGTTATTGTTGACATCTAATCAAGGACTATTAGATCTCTCTTCCTATTTAAATTGTTCTTATTATTCCTGTTGTCCTCATACTCTACCCTTCTTCTATGGTCTATGATTCATTTTCTACAATTCCACACTAGATAGTCAAATTCTCTACAACTATAATAGTTTCTTCCCCTGTCCACATTCATGGTATATGGGTTATGCTGTGCCAATTCTGTCCTCTGAGTAGGGTATACTATCACCATATTTGTTCTCTCTACTTCTTCGATTGGAAGAAGCTCTGCCAGCACCCACTGTTGTTAAGTCTCCTGTCTTCTTGGCCATATCTAAGGTCTTGGCCATTGTTGCTGTTGTGTTCCTTCTGGGTTTTGTCTTGGGGCTTGTAGTTCCTGTTCTTTCACCTTTTAATCTCTCTTCCTCTCTCTTTCTCTTTTTCTAATTCCTATTCAATGCTATTGTTCTATCATACCATTGTTCTATGAAACTTGGCTAGCATTCTGACTTCATGAGTTTTTGCCAGATTGTTCCATTCATTCCTCTCTTGAACTCTTCTACTAGTGGTCTTCCTTCATATCCACTCCCTCTTGCTACTCTCTGGAATTCCTGAATGAACTCCTTTATTGTTTTTTCCCCCTGCTCTATTCTTTTTAGTTCTGCTACTTTAACCATTTCTTCATCTCCTCCCCCAAACTTCCTTTTTAGGTCAGCCAAAAATTTCCCTGTTATCTCATATTCCAGTGAATCTCCTTCCAAGTCTTTTAACATATTCTCCTTCTATATATCCACCAAGCCTCTCTGCACATATGATAGGATTCATTGTATATGTTTCTCCACTACTATACCCCTTATTTTCATCCTAATATATAGTTTGCAGACTGTCACAAAGTCTGACACCTTTTCAGAGCTCCTATCAAATATTTGTAGCCTAGCCACTTTCCCTACTTTAAAGGCTGCTCTCTCTCTCTATACTGCTGATAGAGCTTGTATTTGTGCCTGCAGTGCTGCAAGCTGTTTCTGCTATTGTTGAGCTAAAAGTTCATAGTTGATTTGGCTATGTTAGCTCATATTGTAACAAGAGGGAGGTAAAATAAATGAAGATAATGATGATGGTGGTGGTAGTAGTGGTGGAGATGATGTGTATAAAGATAATGGAGAGAAGTTGGTGCCAGCCTCACTCTCTAACTTGTACTTGGAGCTTGAAGCAATTTCTGTAAGTGCTAGTAGGCTCTCTTCTTGTTTTATTTTATACTATCTAATAACTATCTAGACTATTGACTGCTGCCTTAAGGAAATTGTACATGATATTGATCTAAAAAGGTCATTCTACTCTAGACAAGGTTCCAAGAACACTTACCATTCTTGTTATGGAATGCTTTGGACACTGACAATTTTTATTTTATTTTTCTGATTTCATATCAATTTTGCTTTTCTTTTCTTTTCTTTTTGATTCTGGACAATGAAGAGGTATGTGACACTGCAGTCACATGACATGTCACATGATGTGATGTCATAGGCCTAAAACATGGTAGAAGAATCTAGAAGATAACATCAGGGTACATGTATACAACATGGTAGCCTTGAGTAAGATATAAGGTAGACATGAGGATGAAGTATAGACATGAGGACAGGTTTAATTATTGTTAGCATGGACCACATGTAAAACATATATATAAGACTCTAATTTAGCAGAGACTTCTTATCAAGTTCTCTTGTGAACTTCCCACTTTATATCTATCTTAAGAGATTTACTGCCTTATACTGCTATTGGACTTGGTGTCTAGTGGTTGCCACAACAATTCTCTTGTGTAGACAGGTTACAAGTAAATCTGTAGTACAGAGAAAGGAGGTATATAACATGTCCACAAAAGATAATACATTTGAAGTATACTAGTAGGCTTTGATACAAACAAACAGCTAAACTTCCTCTATCTAGCTAGTATATTTCTTATGCCTAGGGTCTGGCAACTTTTCTTGACTAAAGGATGGTGAAAGAATAAGAGTGTGAAAAGGTCTTGTGTTGGACAGTCTCAAGGAAAGGAATTGAGTTCTAATGTTATGACTTAAAGATCTGAGAGTTAATCAGTAAATAGGACCTTATATTAAGGTTAACATAAGAGAATATAGGATTGTCTACCTTATATACTAAAACTCCATAATTTGTGCTACTATTACTTTAGCCTACCCTAAATAACTATGTGTTTGTCCTAAGACAATATGTGTTATACATACTATATAATATCATCTTTCCAGAACCTTCTATATTCTTCCATTGATATTATATGACTTATGACTATTATGTCATACTAAACTCTAACCCCTATTCCCAAAATAGAAACTAAAAAAAAGAATTAAAAAAGAATTAAAAAGAGAATTAAAAGAAACTTGGGTCCAAACTTTGTAAGTTTGACAATGTTATATGATATTATTTATTCTAGAACTTTTTATGTTCTTCTCTGTGTTATGTGATTATGTGACCACCTTGTGATAGGTATCATGTCTCTGTCATGCCTTGTGACTTATGTGACAGTCATGTGTGACATCACACCATACCTTTTACCTAAGTCCAATATTCACAACTCTGATACAAAGGAGAGATAATAAAGAAAGGAAACTTAATGTACATACAAATATAAAGACATTAAATAGAAAAGAATTATGTCTTAAGATATTGGTTGACTTAGGATATACCTATATAAATATAGATAAATAACTAGTAAAGGGAGAAAGAATTAAGATAGTACTACTGTTACAAACTCAGGATCTTAGAGTTGATCAAGAAAAAGAACCTTGTATTAGGGTTAACACAAGAAAACTTGATAGAAGACTTAGTACAGGATCATCTACCTTATATACTAAAACCCCATGGTCTGTCCTTAACTACTTCTAGCCTACCCTAAACAGCCATGTACTTGCTTTAAGATCGATATGCATTAAACATGCTATATGATATCATCCTTCCAGAATCTTCCACACTTTTCTATGTGACACATGACTGTATGGCTGTGACTGTGGCACTGTCATGTGACTTTTGTGTGGTGGTGATGTCACATTAACCCTAGCCCTCTAAAGGTAAAAGGTAAAGGAAAGGAAAAATATCAAATAAGAAAAGAAAAAAGAGAAAAATAAAATAGTTAGAGTCCACTGTCTTGAACTTCTGACAACTACTAGATATACCATTCCAAGTTTATGATAGAGGTAGAACAAAGAATAGAAAGATAACCTGATTTGTACTACTGAAAATAGAGATAAATAATTATATAGAAAAAATTGATATAGTATTATAGAATGATAAAGTGTGAACAGACTTTGGTAAGGACAGAGATAAGATATAGATAGTTAGTTATATTATTAGTCTATGATGAGAGAGAGAAGGCACATGACATTATGTCATAGGGCCTAGAGTAGTCTAGAGTAGTCTGGAAGAATTTAGGGTCTAGAAGAATCAGGAAGAGTCTAGAGATGGAATGATGTCAGGGAATATGTTAGGGACATGGTTTCTTATGGTGTACACATGGTGCATGTATGGATGATGGAGATGAAGAGTAGGGTTTAGGGTATGACATCAGGACATATATATATAGCATACTAGTCTTGAGGTAGATATATGATAGATGAGTAATAGGACATGAGGTAGATTAGTAATAGACATGAGGACAGTGCATGGATATTAGGTTAGGACACACAGTTGTAGCATGGACCATGGATAGTTTATATAAATAGTTGGTAGAATACTGTTGTGGTTTTCTGTTGAGTTCTCTTGTGAATTACATAACTTATGTTCTCTACTAGATATCCCTCCTGTGAGATTTACTATTTGTGCTTCTATTGGACATTGGTCTAGTGGTTGCCACAACATATAGCAGTAATGGACTTAAATGATATGGACATGTTTCTAGAACATGATTGGTTAGTCAAACACAATCCAGAATTTAACTGGGACAAAGAGACAATACAGTCTATAAGATGCCTAAAGGAATACAAGATACAGTATTAAGACATTTTGTTTAAATCTACAGCTAGAAGAATTACACCAATGGAAAAATTGACCTTTTACTCATCTATTCAACAAGAAGAAATTTGAGAAATTACTAGAAAAACAAGAATAGGACTATAAAATCAATTTATTCTAAAAGAGCTGAATATCAAGGCCTATGCAATGATAGTTAAGAAAGAAGAAGCTTTGAACCAATAGTTGGACAAACAACTCAAGATAGGATTAATTGTGGAGTCAAGTTTAAGATATATAGCACTATGTTTCTATATTCTAAAGAAGAATAGGTCTTTTATAATTAGTACAAGACTATAAGAAGTTGAACCAGCACACAATAAAGGACAAGAAACTGTTATTACTAATTGGAGAAGTAATTGATAAACTCAAGAATACAAGATACTTCAACAAATTGGATTTTATCTAGAGATACAATAATGTACAGATTAAGGAAGACAATGAATGGAAGACAGCATTCTAACAAACAAAGGACTATTCAAGCTGGATATCATATATTTTGAACTATACACTTTGCTAGAAATATTCCAAAGGATAATGAACAGTATATTTTGAGAGTTATTACATATACATAAAAGAATACTCACAAATTACATGGATGACTTTGTAATACCAAGGAGAAATTAGAGAAAAGAACAATATAATTTTTGAAGATAGCAACATAATCTCTGTTTCAAACAGTCAAAGTGCAATCTTGATGTCAAAGAAATATCTATTCTGAAAGTGGTAGTTGGATGAGGAAAAGTACAAATAGAAGATGAAAAAGTCAAGACAGTCAAGGAATAGAAAATATATACCAAGATAAAAGAAGTGGAAAGCTTCTTAGGGTCTGCAAATTTTTACAGATGCTCTATCAAGAACTTCAGTTATATAGCAAAGTCTCTCAATGAACTCAAAAGAATAAAGAAATGGAAATGGGAAGATGAAAACCAGGAGACATTCAATGAATTGAAGGACAAAATTACTAGTCAACTAGTAATCACTCTATCCAAAAGAGAAGGAAAATTTAGAGTAAAAACCAATGTATCAGAACATATCATAGTATTAGATATCTTATTATTTAAGATCCAATAATGGGCTCTCAAAAGTCCAAATAAGTAAGTTGTATATTATTTGAGTATACAGAACATGGAAGTTGGAATGATCTTTAACTTTAGCTTATGTTCCACATCTCTACAAGTTACATGGGTTACATATTTTTGGAAGATATACTCAGGATATGACTGGTGGACAAGTTTACTAGAAGGTGGGAGGTATGTTGTTGCTAACACTGGAATTTAGTAATAGTTATCTAGGAATGGAAACTGCTAAGTGTTACTCTGATTCTAGTAATTCTTAGATGTCTGAGATAGAGATCCATAAAGTTGTTAAAGTTCAGCAAGGACATCTAAGGAGGAATGAAGAGATGTAATCTACACTGAAAGTAATTAGGGAGTGTGGATGAGGAAGAAGATGTTATCTGTAGATTGGAATAGATGTGGCTAAATTAAAATGTAGCATATAGGAGAAGTCTTATCTTAGGAACAAGAAAGAAAATGGAAGCCAGTTGTGTTTTATCAAGAACAATGTAAGTAGCTGAAATGAAATACAAGATATACAACAAGAAACTACTGGCCATGATAGAAGCTCTAAAAAATAGAGACAATATATATTGGACACTACAGAAAAGTTTGAAGTCTGGACCAATCATGAAAATCTCAAGTTATAAGATTACAATTTTACTCTATAATATATTCCAGGGAAAACAAATATAAGAGTGGATATTTTGTTAATAAAAGATCAAGTGGATACAACAAAGACATCAAGATGCTCAAAGATGAACTATGGAAAAGAAGACTAGTTACAGAAGCAGAGATAGTGATGTTCAGAAGAAACCAGATAGTAGAAGAAACTATACTATTGGAGGAAATCCAAAGGAATAATATTAGAGAGCAAGAAGTGCAAAAAGAACTTGAAGAAGATAATGGTCAAGTATGGGAAGATAATAAAGTGGTATATATGGAGGGAAAAATCTATATATCTAACAATCAGAAAATTCAAGAACAAATTCTATAAGAAAATAATGAACTAGCAGATGTAGAACTACAGGACAACAGAGAATGCTCAATTTGATCAAAAAGGACTATTGGTAACCAGGAATATAGAATAACATCAAGAAATATGTTTAAGAATTCCAGAAATGTCAACAGAACAAATTTTAATATATAAAGAAGACAGAAGAACTTTATTCATTAGAAACACCTCAAGGATTATGGTAGGAAATAAGTATAAATATCATAATATTACTTTCAAGACAAGAATGTGATATTGGTTATAGTAAATCAATTTACAAAGATTGCTAGGGTGACTAGGTGAAGACCATGAAGATTCAGTGGAGCTTATAACTTCAGGAAAATCCTAAGTGCTATTATTCAACAATCACAACTCACCTCCAGGGAAATCTTAAGAGAACAGAATAGAGTTTGTAGAGGTGACAGCTAATCTAAGTATTTAGGAGTCTATGCCAATCAAGTAGCATATTAGGCAGAATATTTGGTAACATAACTATAGAATAATGAAGCTATATAGTCAAGAATCTTAGTGGAATATTATCAGATAGTGGAGGCTTATTGGTTAGTGGCTGAAAGAGATAGGTCAATGGTCATAAGGAAGTGTGTGGGAATCTACAGTAGTGCTGTGGGGTCAGGAGGATTTGACAGTGTTATAGTAGGATATTGGTATAAAGCTTGGGAGACAAGATGATCACAGGGTTGACTTAGGCTTTGGATAGTACTACAGACTTGAATTCAGATGAAGTAGAGAGTTTTCTTACAAAGATAATTAGACTTAAGGTAACAACAATAGTAGTGTTATTGGAGAAAATTGCTAAGATCTATAGAAACAATATATGCAAAATACATGGAATTCCAAAAAAGATTCTTAGTAACAGAGGATCTCAGTTTGCCTCACAGTTCATGGAAGACTTATATAAGATACTCAGAATAATGTCAATAGCATACAATACTCAAACAGATGGTCAAATAGAAAGAATCAACTAGGAGGCCAAAGTATTCTTATGGTATTATGTCAATTACTAGCAAGACAATTGGACAGAATGATTATTAGCAGTGGAATTCCAGTTGTTATAACCTTAGCTTGGCTTAGGTTGCAACTTAGGCAAAGACTTGAGTAAGAATAGGAAATAGATCAATTGGTAAAGTATAAGGATACAAAAGAGTATCTACAAATATATATACTTATTGTCCATGAGGAATACATATATTAACAATAAGGGAAAACATAAGGAGACCTCTACTACTATATGAGATACTGACTAATCATACATATGGATAAAGCAAGATATAGCTTATAATGAGTCAGACAATGAAACAAACCCAACACATGTTGTCTATAAGGTAAACTCCTGTAAAGCATGAGGTATTGATTGTAACAATACTGTCTTTTTAGTATTCATATTTCCATGAACTAGTCCAAAAATGCTAAATCTCCAATAATATATGAAGCTACCAATTTTTTTTATTAGATCTATGATGAGTTCTTCTTGTAATGTTAGAGCTATGAAGAAAGATTTATGTGGTAGTTTGCATGAATAAATTTTGATCAGAAATTCATGTTGACTTGTGCTCAGCTGTGATCTTTTTCTAATATTGTTTGTCTGTTTCTTTATTTTGTTGTATAGTTTTATAGTATGGTAGTAGATAGAATGAAATGGTTTTTGTTGGTGATTGTAATATTCATAGTGCTTTCTCCAGGTTGCTTATTTTGTCTTGTTTAAATGTTGGTTCTGGTATTTCTTGTTTGCTTAATTCCAATGATATATTATATGATTTATACAACAATATCTTCTTTTTGTTTCTCTTCATCAATATTCATTGGTTGTAGTATTTCTTAGTGTGTTTTCTGGTATGCTTCTTGAATGATTTTGATATATTCCTCTACTTGTTCATTTTATTTTTCTTTGCATTGATTCAGTTTATCTGCTAATAAGACTTAAATGTGGTATGATTGCTTCTCTATCTCTTCTTAGATAATGTTCTGTAATTCTTCCAATATACTGAATATGTCTGCAACTTCAGCTAATTAGATTATATTCTAGAGTTAAAGTTGAATATTGGCCATAGTTTCTAACCCTCTGATAATCTTGTAATGTTTTCTTATCCAATCTTTCTTTTTGTTGTTTAGAGTAATAATGAGATTCATGTTGTTGAATTTTTGAGCCATTTGGATAGAGTTCTCAATGTTGGTGTAACTTGAGATGTCAAATTGGGATTTTACTCCTCTCTTTTATGAATTTCAACTTGAAATTCTTGTCCAGTAGTCTTCAATCACCTTCCTAGCATGTGGAAACACTGTTCCTGAGATCCACTGATTATGTTTGTTTCTATATTCTTTCCAATGTACCAAAAATTGCATGTCTTATTCTCATTTTCTCTGATTTCTTACTTCTTCCATCTTATATTCTTCTTTATTATTAATAATGTTCAGTGATGGTACTGAATCCATGTGTTGTCCCTTGAATTGTGGTTTTCTGCATTGTATTAGCAAGTTTTTATTAAAAATGTTGTGAATTGCCCATTCTTCTAGTAATCCCAGTTGAAATGCTTCTTGTACAATGTCCTTTGAGATTTTAAAAGATCTGTATCTTTTCTGGTCCAACTTCTTTGAGAGTTGATTTAAATAGACAATTTTGGCTTCCAGTCACACATTATTTCCTTCCATTAGTCCTTGTAGATTTTGTCTCTTCTTATCAAACTATTTTTTCATAGCTTTTTTTGCCATTTCTATTGACTTCTTTACTGCTTCTCAGCTCTTTTTGTAGTCCTTCAAGGAAGTCTTCCAGCTTTGGTAATTCCATTTTTACTATCAGGTCTTCTTTCCATGGATATTATTATGGCTTAAGTCTTATAGAGTAAAGACAAAAGACAACTCTTGTATTGGAGTATACAAGAGAACTTGATAGAGTTTCTTCTACAAGTTGGTTTATCTTATATACTTTTCTATCATGGTCTGTGCTAAGCTATTTCTAACCTACTCTAAAGGCTATGTGGTAATCATAAGGCCAATATGTCATTACCATGCTTGATGATGTTATCTTGTTCTGGAACCTTCTACATTCTTTCCTCCATCACCTGATCTGTGACCATGTCATGTGACTTGTGATGGTGTCACACTTTGTCTTCTTTGTCTTTTTCTATGTAAGATAAAAGAAAATAAGAAAATAAGAAAATAAAAGAAAAATAAAATAAAATCCAAGTTCATTGTTCTCAATTCTGACAGATATCTTCTAAAACTTAATTCAAATGGAATATGTTCTGTAGCTGCATATTTCTTGTCATTATATTGGAATTCTGCTACTAACAACTATTCTGTTCAATTGTCTTGTTGATAGTTCACATAATGTTATAAAAACACTTCTTTTTATCTTTAGTACTTTTATTAAGTCTTTTATGAATTTTGATACAAACTGAGGTTCACTGTCACTAAGAACCTTTTATAGTACTCCATGTATTTTTTATATCTTGTCTTGATAGATTTTGGCTATTTCTTCTGATGAGACTGTTGTATGTTATGGAATGCTTTGAACACTGACAATTTTTCTTTTCTATTATTTAATTTCTCTGATTTTATATTAATTTTGCTTTTTTTTCTCTTTTGGATTTTATTTTGGACAATGAAGAGGCATGTGATACTGTAGTCACATGACATGTCACATGATGTGACATCATAAGCCTAGAATATGGTGGAAAGATCTAGAAGATAATGTTAGGGCATCTGGATGCAACATGGTGGCCTTAAGTAGAATATAAGGTGAATATAAGGATGAAGCATGGACATAATAGCAGGTGTAATTATTAGTAGCATGGACCATTATGTAATAGTATATATAAGGTAGCAATACAAAGGGGACTCCTTGTTGAGTTCTCTTATGATTGCCCACACTTGATATTCTACTGAGAGATTTGCTCATTATGTGATTATTGGACTTTGTGTCTAGTGGTTGTCACAACATTGTATTTGTTACTTTGAGCCTGATCATCTTGGTAAATTGATCTACAATAACCACTATTACATCTTTGCTATTTGAATTTGGGAGTTATTCTATAATATTGATACTGATTTCTTATTATGGTCCTTCAAGTGTTTCCAATAGGTAGAGTTCCCCAGCCTTCTTCATGTGCTGCACTTTATTTTGTTGACATTTCATGCATTCTTGGATATATTTCTCAATATTACTTCTTATTCCTGGCCACCAGCAAATTCTCTTGATTAAATTGAGCATTCTTTGTTGTTCTGAGTATCTTTCATCAGGTAGTTTATGGTTTTTCTGTAGGGTTTGCTCTTGAATTTTCTAGTTGTTTAGAATATAAATTCTTCTCCATATATAAACTTTACTATTATTCTCCCATACTTGTCCATTGTTCTTTTCCAGTTCCTTCTGTACTTCTTGTTCTTTAGTCTAGTTTCTTCTACTACTTGATTCTCTCTAATTATTACCACTTTAGCTTCTATACTAATTTGTCTTGTCTATAGCTTGTCTTTGAGCATTTTGATCACCTTGTTATCTTCTGTTGTATCCACCTGATCCTTTCTAGACTGTACATCCACTTTTGTGTTTGTCTTTCCTAGAATATGTCATAGTATAAAGTTATAGTCTTGTAACTTTAGATACTATCTTGTTTGCTGTCTATTAAGTTTATATGGTTCTTGGAAATATTTAAGATTTTTTTAATCTGTCTAGACTTCAAATCTCTTAGTGGTGTCCAATAAATATTGTTTTCATTTTGTAAGGGCTTCCACTATTGCAAGTAATTCTTTGTCATATATCTTGTAATTTCTTTTGACTGGTTGCATTATTCTTGATAAAAACATGATAGGTTTCCATTTCCCTTCTCATTCCCAGAATAGAACTTCTTCTATTGCATATTCTGAAGCATTGGTTTCTACTCTGAATTTTCCTTCTCTTTTCAGAAGAGCAAGTATGAGTTGACTTGTAATCTTATTCTTGAGTTTTTCAAATGCTTTTTGTTAGTTATTGTCTCATTTCCACTCTTTCTATTCTTTGAGTTCATTAAGAGATTTTACTGTATGACTGAAATTCTTGATAAAATGTCAGTAGAAGTTTGCAAACTCTAAAAAGCTCTTTACTTCTATTGATGTCATTGGAGGACAGAAATAGAACATGATTTTGGAAATGCCATGGCTCACATGCCATAACCTCAAGATCAATTTTATCTTGGTAGGGGTTTTCCATTCTTTGACCACTTTGATCTTGTCATTTTCCATCTGAACTTCTTCTCTTCTAACTACCACTCCTAGAGTAGGTATCTCTTTGATATCAAAATCATATTTTGACCATTTGAAATAAAGATTGTATTTCTCTGCTATCTTTACAAACTGAATTGTTCTTTCTTTCAGTTCTTTTTTGGTTTTAGTAGATATAACAAAGTCATCTGTATGGTTTGCCAATACTCCTTCATGTAACAGTTTTTAGAAAATACTGTTCATCATTCTTTGGAACATGCCCAGCAAGTTGCATAATGTGAATACATCACTTTAGATTTGAATAAGCTTTTGTTTGTTAAGAATACTACTTTCTATTCATCTTCTTCTTTGATTTGTATGTTGTTATAGCTCCAGATAAGATCTAACTTGTTAAAGTACTTTGCATCCTTAAGCTTGTCAATTACTTTTCCAATCAAGATTAATGGTATCTTGTTCTTTATCATGTATTGGTTCAGTTTTCTGTAGTCTTATACCAATTGTAATGATCTGTCTTTTTTTAGGATATAGAAATGTGATGTTGTATATCATAAACTTGATTCTACTATTTAATTCCTTTGAAGTGTCTTTTATCAGGTTAATTTCATAGTCCCATTCTCTTTTTTTAGGTAGTTTTTCAAATTTCTTATTAAACAAATGTGTAAATAGCTAAATATATTCTGGAAGGTCTTCTGGATTTGTTAGATCTGGTTCTTTTCCTATGTTTGGACCTGAGTTTTTTCTAATTTTGTTTCTTTTTTTAATTTCTTTTCTGAACTTAGGGTTAGAGTTCAGCATAACATCACAATCATACTGTCAAATAGTCATATCATCTGATGTGGTCACAGTAATGGTCATATAGTCATGAGGTCACAAAGAATATTGTTATAAGATAAGAAAGTGTGGACAGACTTTAGTGAGATATTTATAGATAGTTATATTATTAGTCTATGACAAGAGAGAGAAGGCACATGACTATGAAGTCACATGACATTATGTCATAGGGCCTAGAGTAGTCTAGAGTGGTCTAGAAGAATCTATGGTCTAGAAGAATCGAGAAGAGTCTAGAGAAAGTGTGACATTAAGGAATATGTTAATAGTATGGTTTCCATATGGTATATACAGAGTGTATATATGGATGATGGAGATGAAGAGTAGGGTTTAGGATATGACATCAGGGCACATGTAAATAGCATACTGGCCTTGAGATAGATATATGGTAGATAAGTAATAGAACATGAGGAAGATTAGTAATGGACATGAGGACAGGGCATGGACATTAGGGTAGGATGCATAGCAGATGCATAGTCATAGCATGAACCATGGATAGTTTATATCAATAGTTGGTAGAATACTGTTGTGGTCCCCTGTCAAGTTTTCTTATGAATTACACAACTCGTGTTCCCCACTAGATATC
>Ga0157364_1004970_pt1 | contig 13401 bp, 6 predicted proteins | sample AttsexASBM2_FD_111476 | JGI IMG/M metagenome (GOLD analysis project Ga0157364, IMG submission 111476) | Fungus gardens microbial communities from leaf cutter ant in Ribeirão Preto, State of São Paulo, Brazil - Atta sexdens ASBM2 | ecosystem: Host-associated > Fungi > Mycelium > Unclassified ... | reverse complement strand
ATTTTTTTTTTTTTTTTTTTTTTTTTTTTTTTTTTTTTTTTTTATTTTTTTTTTTTTTTTTTTTTTTTTTTTTTTTTTTTTTTTAAAGATAGCAGCTTTTCTGAGATTGATCTTATAGTGCAGCTATTATTTCGCATTTTTCTCTTTAGCAAGATAAAATCTTTAATTACAAGCCGCTTTTAAACTTTTCTGACATGCTCACTTTTAATCGTGATTTCAACTAATTGTGCCAAGAAAAATTCAATAAATGTTCCGATATTCACTTCAGAGATGCTTAATTCTCTCATTAAAATCATTTGACAGATAAGATCATATTAATAGAATATCTCGTAAACTTTCTAATGACGTCCGTTTGATGAATATAGATGGATCGGATGCGAGTCTGGAGAGAGAGCACATGCGGTTACTTTTGTAAACGCGTCACTCGTAAGAACATGGCGATGACGGGGTCGAAGAAGCGATTCCCTTTGTCCTAACCGGCGAACTAACCGCTCAAAAGGTTTATCGGAGCATGACCGAGAAACTCCATTGAAATGCAATTTAACGAGATGGAACGGTGGGGAAGGCTATCTAGAAGGGCGATTATAGCGAAAACGACAAATGCGCGGTCGTCGAATAAGGTACCTCTTCCGACCGGATCAATTCGAACATAATATCAAAGATGGAATTTAATTGCGAATGAACATAGATATAAAGATGAATTTGTTGTATTCAGATACGCGACTAATTTGTTATTCGAGCAAAAGGAATGGGTAGCTTCTTACTTTTCGTAGTTAATTATAGGTATCGATAACGAATTTCGTCTCTTATAACTTTTAATAATTTTCTGAGTGTAATGTATCTAAAGATCAGCGTGGAATACATGTACATATATTCTCTTGTGAAGGATTATTGATTACTACGAACACGCAAACACAGCATATAACGATTACACAGCATACAAAAAATTTTTTGTTTCACAGATCAGACCACGATATTCTTGTATTTTGACGCTTTGAAACCAACATTCAAAATTACTCCATTATATTATAATTTTTTTTAAATTATAAATAGCGCGATTTTCTAATACTTTTAACCCAACTACCAACTTGCATATTAATTTTAAGCTTGCATATTATTGTTGAAAACTTTTTTTCTTTTTTTTTTTACCTCAGCTTGGATAAAACCAGGCTATAAAAAATACTGAAAAATTGAATTATTCTCAATAAATAAAAAATTGTGATGTGAAGCAATTTGGTTTCGCGTTTGATTTCGGAGCATTAAAATACATAAGAATACTATGGTCTAAGCTGCGATTCAAACATTAAAAATTCTGTTTTGTGTATTATTAAATAAACGTTACACAATAAGAGAGAATTATCCGTTATATGCCATACACATTGACAAAAATTATGATACAGGCAACTGATGTTTTCGATTTGTTCCGAATACATCAAGGCTAATCTGCGATTAGTAAAATGACGGACTATCGCGACTATGTGCTCTGATCACAGATATCGATCAATTATTGCACTAGTACTCGCCCTACATTCGAATCTTGTCACGCGAATAGTCTCTTCGATCCTTCCTGCCGAACGTAATCACGTTAAAACAACACGAGCGCTACGTTTCGCGAGTTCGGAAAAATCGCATTTATGGCCGATGCCTTTAGGACTCGTCTGTTTCAGACGATCGTAAAAAGCTTCTGATGCAAGCGATTTTTCAAACGACTCTCTCTCTCTCTCTCTCTCTCTCTCTCAATACATTTTATGACAGTTGTGATCCATCGTTACAATCACCTACCGAAAAACTATATTTGTATTCTCTCGGAAGTTTAGTGGATGTATGCACTCTAAAAAATATCGATGTGGATTTAACACCATGCTGTGTTAGTTTCATATCAACATGATGTGGATTTAACACCATGGATTTTAAATTCACATCGATATTTTTTAGAATGTAGAAGCACTGCGATGTCACTAAAATTGTACGATTGAGCAATACGCTCTCCCATGTGTCAGTTTAAGTTACTAACATCATGCGGTATAAGGCGCAATCATACGATTAATATTTTATCACAAGGAATTAGTGAATTTCAAAATGTTAATGCATTGCTCACCGCAAATGTGAATATGTAACATCTATGCAAATTGCTTCCGCAAAGCTATTAAAATTTAATTAATAAAGAAATATCGAACGGGCCACAGATGTCCCAAGTTCTAAACGCTCAATGGGGATCCGTTAATCGTACGGTAATAAGTAGCATGTTAAAGACTCGAGGTTCAGGAATAGTGTTTCGTTCGTGCTATTCCCAAAAGCGAGAAAGGACTGTTTCAATTAATAGCGCGATTCGATGATAGAAATAATCGAACGAGGACCAATTAAGGATACGATCTGAAGCCAGCGTACGAATGGGGCGCGCGTTCATTTCACTTTTATTCCCAGCTCGTCAGTATTCGCTCGTTTCCACGACTCGTCTCTATTGTACCGAATGAACCGCAGAACCGATTAGCTCGTGGATACGTAAATTGCGTCCACGATAAAAGCGGCCTGTGAATAGGATGGGGCGCCTTTCAGTAGCCGAGTAGGCGCATTGGTTGGTCCGTGCAGGTATCCATACTATTAGCACTCAGTATCTCACCGCCAATCTACGATGAAAGTTTTGGATAACGGATATGTCGGCGCTGTGTTAATAAAACTGAATTATTAAAAAAAATTAAATTTTATTTGACAGTAAAACTTTTACGATAAATTTTTCGTAACTGTTTGCCAAATCGTTCGATTGTTGACAAACAGTTCTTCGATTTGATTAAAAACTTAATTGTTACGTTTCTCACGTATACTCGATGTTTTAATTTTCAAAAGCAAAAAATACTGACTGCATAAAAACTTAAAACAATTTTTTTTATTTTTACATTTTTAAATCTTGTGAACAATTTATCGTATGAAAAATTATTTTATATCTATACAATGAAACGTATTTTTCACGGAAAAATTTGAGGCGAGCAAAATAACAAAAATAAGTTGATTTAAATTCTAAAAAAAAGTTGTACCGATATATCATCTGATTAGATATTGATTTATAATTACTTACATAAATGTTCGAAAGATCACGGCAGGTCTTCTAATCAATAATTTATTACACAAGCTGTTTTAATATATTTATATATGAATGCTTAATTTTAATAGAAGTACTTATTTGACATACGAATAAAATAGATTTTCCAAATTAGATTTGTCAAACACATTTCTGTTGAGAATTAATGAACTAATAACTAGAGAGTGTGTTATATAGGAACTTTAATATTTATGTTTGATTAATTTACGTTATGAGTATATTATAAATTAATATTTGTCATGTATTCAAAAGTAATACATAGAAATCATTTTATATTCGTGTTAAAATCAATTCACTTAAATGTTGTTAAAATTTTATGTTGATTTATTAACATATAGTGTTAATTTGACATAATTTGATTTTGTTACTTGAACATTTTGAGTTTAATTGAGATATTCAACATTTCCTAATATTAGAATGGATATACATATAAAATGCAATTTAATACAAATATAAAATGATTTTTACTGTGTATTGCTTTTGAATACACAATTTACGAGTAAGTAAATACTAATATTAAAATAATGTATTTTAAAACGTAAATAAATTCTAAAGTAAATGAATAAAATATGTATTAATTTAACATATCGTAAATGTTAACTTTATTGAAAAAATATGCTTCCACAATTTGCTTAGAAATTGTGTCACATTTCAATGTTACATTTCTCGTGTTAATTTTTTTTTACATAATATCTGTGTTACTTTCTAACATATTTCTCTTGTGTTAAATTAATAAAATAAACAAAATTGTGAGTGAACTGTTTAGAACATGTAAAATGTGTGAAATTTAACACAAATTTCCCAACTGTATAGTATATATATTATATCTATACACATGGCGCGCAGTATATATATTTATATATATATGTATATAATCTATAAACAAAGCGCGAAATGCAGCATCTTCATACATTGAGAATATCATAGTAAGGGATATTTGAGAATTGTCCGCACAGGACCGGTGTCTCAGGTGTCTTTACTAATTCAGCAAACAGTTGCGGAATACATTTAATAATATGTCCCGCTCGATCTCCTGTTTCAGATATGATCGGGAGAGAGACCATCTCTATGGTATTACATGGTACAAGGACCACGAGGTATTCTACAAATACGTACTCCGAGATAAAAATCCCCACGTCTATGACGTCAATGGTGTTAAAGTTGACGTGAGTAAGATGCCCTCTCATGTCCTCCCATTGTAATTCAGCGTTATTGTTTCTCAATTTCTATTGAATATTTTATCGAATACCATACATATTTTTTTTTAAAGAGCACTTCACTTATAAAATAACTGTTAAATTGTATGTCTTTGTGTATTAATTTTTATATATGTAAAAACGGAATTGAGATATCGGCAAATGTAACAATTGTGCATGAAAGCAAACGCATAGTTGTAGATAAAGAATATATGTAATCCCCAAAATGCGAAATATTTTAACAGCAATGGATTAGTTTAAACCTAGATTTACGTTCACGTTTGTTTCGATAAATCATTCAATAAAACTCGAATTCGATGGCAGACGCAGGCAAATAAATCGAATTGAAGACCGCCACATCGCGGCTATACGTCATGGACGATGAATTTTGAGACAAATCTCGAAATCTATCGCGAGTACCCGATAAATTTTTCGAAGGCGACCTCCTGCAGATATGTCTTAAACGTCGATATATCCGGGATGCCGGGTAACAGGTTGGAGAGCCTCCGGGTCAAACAAAGTGGAGCTTTCGACCTGATCTACGATACCAATTTCATGGAAAAATCTTCGATTCGCTCGAGCATACGTAGTGAAAGAAGGAAACGAAAGATTTGCTCTAACGCAAGTTATAGAAATCGGAGCGGCGGGAAAACTATCGGTTCTCTCGCAAACGAAACCGCGAACGATGAGCAAACTTCGTTTCAAAAATATTTGTCTCGTCGCTCGATAAACGAAAATGGTCTTCCCAAGAAGGAGTTTAACGCGCAAGCTTTACTAGCTGCTTTGTCGCCAGCAATAAAAACATTTGTTCGTCAAAGAAAAATATTGTTTGCCGTACAATCCAGAATCAAAGAATCTGAGATTAAGAATCGGAGTCTACGTCTTCGTAAACTTTGACCACGTACAATGACATATAAAATTATTATATTATTGAAAAATTTTTTGTATTAATTCTAAAATTGTCAGAAATAGGAGATGCTTTTATTATTTCTACATATATATTTTTCAAAGAAAGAAAGAGAATTTATAAAATATTTTTATAAAAATATATAATATATTTGATATAATACAATATAATAATAATTTTTTATACAAGTTGAGATTTTATATTTTCTTTTTGAGATAATATTAAAAAGAATTATTAATTCCCTTTCTCTCTCTCTCCCTCTCTCTCTCTCTCTCTCTCTCTCTCTCTCTCTCTCTCTCTTTCTATTACAATCGAATTCACGCACAATCATGTAGGAGATAATTTAAACAAAAACTACCAAAAGTTCCATCATATGTTTATCAATCCTTTGTCCTGTTTTATATAGACTTGACAAAAAATGGACCTAGGTATACCTACTATCAGGACCCAGTGTGGTTTCGTATATACGTGTGCAAGGGAATGTGCATCGTATATCATAGACCGCCATTGTGTTCAACAACGTACGCGGAGCGCTCAAGTTTTACGGCTTTCCACAAAGATTTAGCAGCGCCAATCTACTCTTTATATTACGGAGTAGATGAGGCTGAATTCAGAGATCTCTGCGAAAAGAGATTGCATGAAGGCGATGCATCCCGCGCTATCGTGACGCGATGGATATAGGTCGCGATACGTTCATTGAAAAAGGACGGGTTTTAATGGACACGCGATATCGGTGATCGGCTGATGTGATTACATGTCCATGAAACGGGAAAATCGAGTTGCTGCAAAATTCATATCTATCGATTTCTTTTTTGACTAACTATGTTTGACAGGAGCTATATCCATCGTTCAGCTTCAATCCCTTCAATCTTTACCGACAATATAAAACAGTAATGTTTAAGACATTATCACATAATGCGATTTTGTATGCAGCAATTTATATAATCGATATACACACACACACACACACACACACACACACACACACACACATCTTACATATAAAAACCGCTTTGCTTGTATATAATATATGGAAAAAGATTTCTCACATAATTCATGAATCTGAAAGATAACAAAGAAATTTTAGAAGTAGAATACTTCGTAAATATGTATGAATCAAAATCTTTGATATTCGCTTAATCTTCACTTTAATATAGAAAAAGCATTAAAAAAAAATGTACAGAATTTTTTGAAAAACATCATTTATATATTTGCATTTATAAGCAATTCTTTTTAAGCATGAAAGATCCAGTTTTAGTGTAATTTTCTTGATCTTATAATATTGCAATTTTTCTTTCCATCAAGTTCGCCCATGTTTAGTGTCAACACTTTATATGAAGCAAGATAAAAAATAAGATGGATAACTACATAAACTTCCTCTCTCTCTCTTTCTCTCTTTTTCTCCCTTTCTCTCTCTCTCTCTCTCTCTCTCTCTCTCTCCGTTTTCTTGTCTTACATTTTAATATCTATAGTCGAGATCCTTTTGTGTTGCGCGCAACAGGACAAGCTGTAAAACGCAATTACCTTTACGACTACATACTCGCTTTGACGTAGTACGCTTTGTGGTTGAGTACGTCGAGTGTATCCTTTTTAATATTTTAAGTATTACAAAATTTTCCAAATTATGAAAATTAGAATTTTTTTCCCTTTGATTCGAATGACGCGGGAAGTATTGTTGAATGAAGTCTGAGCCATCTTTTATATTAAAGAAATTTGTTATTAATTTTTAAATAAACTGCAAAAAGAGAGATTTTATCATTAATACTTTTCACATATCTATGGTTTCAACAACAATAAATATTATAAATAATATTTCAATATTAATAGTATTCCAAATTTTTAAAGCTATTTTTTGGTTTACCTATATTTTTAATCTATAATTATGAACGTTGTTCTCGTTTGACTAGTATATTAAATCTCTCAGTCTGACTGAAAAGTCAGAAAGACTTTTCAATGAGCATCGTACGATTATCAGGTACGGTATCTGGTAATTGAAAAATCGTTTGACGACATTTACACCGATAGGAAAAGCTCAACCGTAATACGCCACGTACGTTAACGTAGCGTATTGAATTGTCGGAGGTAACTGAGTTTACAGGGAATTGCTCGTTCGACCGTGAAGGAATCGTATCGTCGCTCCCCGAGAAAGGACTAAAGTGAAACCGCTTACGATACGGGGTGAGAAAACGTGGACATCGCGAAAGGAGAAGCGTCAGATCGGACTAGAACTACATGTAACCACATATACGTGAGAGATTTGTGTAAAATATTTCAATTTATTCTGGGTCGCGAAAGGTTGCGCTCGCAACGCGTGCTCAGCGATACCGCATGTATATGTATGAACAAAGTCGCGCAATAATAAAACGTCACACTCAAAGCTATAATAAAAATAAAGCTCGACTACCCATCGTGTTGTAGATGGGCTTAGTTATGAAGAGTGGTGTTATACGCGATCGTGGTATTACGCGCCATGATAAAAAGGACCATCGTAATGGGAATGCGGAAATGCGCAAGGCAAAGAAAAACGAGAACCGACGAGAACTGTTCTGGAAATACGCGTGTACTTTTCTTTTAAATTCCACAGCAGCAGGGAAACTACTAATGACAAAAAAAAGTATAACGAAGAGTTACGAAATGTAACAAGATATAACAGAAGTCCGTTGACTATTATAAACGTGCTGTATCTTACGGCATGGAAATATAATTTAAGATTTAATTGTCAATACGTAAAATTAAAACGGTTGATCTAGCAAGCTAGTTTTCATCTAAGAATTCTTTAAATCTCTACGGATAAGTATTGAATATTTGCAACGTTTTTTTTTAAAATTAATCAAGATAAATTTAAAATATATTCAGGATCAATACAGATTAATTAAGAGTTTAAAAATACCGACGATGGAAATGTAGCATTGAACACTGAAATATACTTCTATCTGTTAAGAAAGATTATATATGGATAGATTTTTCAAAATATATTTTTTAGCAAAATTAATAAAAAAAATTATTTTTTAATGACACGACCATGCCGTCCCTAAAGGATGAAAAAACAATTCTCTATTCATAATAAGAATAGTATAAATCGAAGAACAGTATAAACAAATAAAGACATTACTTCACGATCAATTTCGACTTTGGTAAAGTTTTAATTTGAAGATTAATTAGAGATAATATTAAAAACAAAAAGATATGCAGGAACGAAAAGATACGCGCAGTTCCAATATATTTCGTACAGTGCCAAGATGTGAATTTTCTGCGGCGTATAGCGCAGATTTTCATCGAAAAATCAGCCGATAAGATCGTAAAGCATCACATCGTATTTGTAAATTATGTAAGGTCTAACGTCCCCGCGACGTTGCGAAGGATCGTCTCGATTCTTGAGATGGTGCGTCCGCTTCCGATTCACGTTTTCGATGGCACGAAAGTTCCGCCCTCCTTGGCGCTCGTTAATATCGTCCGACGTGTAACGAGCATTACGTGAGTCGAATCGGTTCATCCCCTTTTCCCGTCCAGCCGCTGATCTTTCGAACCTTCTGTATTGGATAGCGGACTATTAATCTGGCTCGGTCCAATAGTTCTCCGATATCAACGGAGAAAACTCTTCGTGGACAAAAGCGTGTCTACCCGCCGTCGCCGTTGTGCCTGATTTCTGGCGTGTATTAAAGTGTGAGGAACCACGCAAATTTAACAGGATATGACATCGTTAAGCGCAGAGCGAATAAAAGAAGCTTTAAAGTATCCTACCGTTATCTTTTATTACCTCTTTCCGTGATCCCCATCCATATAATTTTTATAAATCTGCTTATAATTTTTTTCATATCTTTAATAAATTTCTTTTAGTTTATTATTGAATTACGAAATATATTTTTCAAAGTTGGAAAATTATCAATTTATCCCCAGTTATATTACGAATTAATATTCGCTCTTTGATTAGAATTAATTTCCGCAATTTAACATGCGTTTCTTTGATTGAAAATCGAATTATTCTGCATCAAGAAATGAAGTAAGTCACTATAGTAGCATATACGTGTATATTCTAGGCAAATTTTTTAAATGCAAAAAATAAAATAGCATTTATATCAAATATAAATTCGATGAATTTCAAAATAAAGACAAAAAGATTGCTTCTAAAATAGTAATATATATATAAAATAGTATATCGTATATTGAGTATTATATATTGAGTGGACATTGTAGTTTATATTTTGATTATGATTTATAGACGAAAAATATCCTGTTTTTCTTCGAAGTTTATATAGAGAGGAATTTATGGAAGAAAAACAAGATGATATACGATAAATTGTTCATCAGATATGAATTGTGATCGTTTTGACCGTTTTCTTTTGTTGTTAAGTTAAAATTATTATGATTGCATAAGAAGCTTCATATAATAATTAATTTCTGATAAATCGCTATAACATTATGTCATTATAAATGTCTGTATTTTCTTTGATACAGTAGATGCTGTATTTTCTTTTTCGTAATTATTGCCAATTCGTAAAAAATGATTCAATCGAGAAGTTAATACACTTTTTCTCATTCTGCAATCATCATTTCATGCATATTCTATCCTAATATTCCCTTAACGAATAATACGGATAATAAAGTAGTAATAACGAATCTCGCAGCTTGGGGCAGTTCTGGAATTTTTCTAGATTTTCAGACGCGTGAAAGGGCAACTAATGTAAAAATTGTTTTCACCTCACCCGTTCGCGTAATCGCGTTTACCTTCATCGGGCACGGATGCATCTGGCTTGAATGGCGCTCGCTAATTCGCCGTAAAACCGAGAGATTCCGAGGTGCTTGGGAAAAATGATGAAAAAGTTGATCTACGCAAGAACATAGTTGAGAATGGAAGGCACATGGATATAAAGCAAGAAAGAAAGAGAATAGGACGAGAGAAAGAGAGAGAGGGGTGAGGAGCGGGAGAAGTAACACGCTTTGAAATTACCTGCCAACTCGAGTCTGAAATTTCATCGAAAACGAATCAACAGCTGGATCTTTCGCGATGTACTAGAAGCGCGTACCTACATAGGTAAACTTTCTATCTTTCTTAATCCTTCTCTCTCTCTCTCTCTCTCTCTCTCTCTCTCCCTCTTTTTCTCTTCCTCTCTCTTCATCTATTTATGTATCTATTTCTCCATCTATCCATTTGACTCCTTTTCATTCAAGTTCTTGCAGAGAACTTCCGTAGTGATGCCAACAAACAATCTCAGATGCTTTGAGGAAGTTATCGTGCATTTCTCTCTTCGCTGTCGACTGCTTTTTCGACTCGGTCGACTCGGTCCAGTAAATCGCTAATTTATGGAATTTCTTTTAACCAAACTCGAATGCTGGTTTTACTTGTAAAAATCTGCTATTATTGAAATATTTTGCAGGTCGTTAATCAATCATCTCGATTAATTAATATGAACCGAATTAACGATTATCCTTTGCAATTATAATTTTTCTTAATATATGAGGAAATATAAGAATTACAAAATTCATTATATTAAACTCTTTTGCATCACAATTCTTCTTACAACTTCTTGTTCAGAGAAATCAGAAGATAGAATTGATCAGAATTAGAAATTAAGAGTGGATATAACTGATCTGAACTAGAGTTTTTCGAAAGATATTCTCGATATAAATTCGTACCTTGACCTTTTAGTTTATCATTTTAGAACAGAAGCAAAACGTTTGAGGAACGAATTGCCGCCGGTGGGAAATATTGTCGGCGGTAATACGATTCTCACGGTTTCTGCCGCCCGCCGTCATTTTCCCTCTTGTTTTCGCGAAACTTTTCTCGAGGGACGTAAATTGATTTGTCGGCGTAAGAACTCTATGTCCGACAGCGCCTTTACTACGAGATAAACGTCAACGTTGCCGCGCAGGAACCATGTCGTTTATACTTCGTGACTTCCTCCACGTGATCGCGCGGTTGGCGCGCCTTCCTTCCTCGCGTTTCCGTTCCTTGTGGAACTCGCGTTTGTACTTCTCCATTGCTGGAAAAATCTCTGGACGTGTTACTGCTAGTAATAAAATTCCCTCGGACATACGAAGAAAGCGTATTACTCGACCTTTTCCCTTATATTCAGTCGTTCGACTTTTCGATCCTACTTCGATTCGTCTGAATTTTCTCGTAAAGATCGCCAAGTAGATACATAGTATACATACTTCGTTTGTAAGACTTCTCTTCATCATTGTCATCGTTAGTAAGAACACGTAATGCGAATAAAATTGTGACAAACGTTATAAGAATATCTCTACACTTCTTAACATTTAACTAGCAAAGAAAGATATAATTTGAAACTTACACGTTGAATTAAAATTAATAATTGAGAAAGTACAAAGTTTAAAAGTATAATTTAAAAGTATAATTAATTCCTAATAATATATTTGCTATAGTCCAACGAGAATTTATTCTAAAATAATACCGTGCGCGCTGAAACATAAATCTATTTCTATTTCTAGTTAACAAATTAGTTTTAAAGAATCGCGCACTGCACGACATATTATATACAGGGTTGGAAAGTAATGCGTTACTTATAACACCATTACCGTTTGTTACGCCGGTAATGATTGTTTCTTTCCTCGTAACGATAACGATAACATCATTATATTTTTACAGTAACGATAAGGCCGTTACTTTATCGTTATTTTAATTTCTTCTTATTTTTATAACTATTCAATAGATCGCATTATTTTTAATTGGTTAGAAATATCTTATGAGAGAAATTTAAATATCGGTTATTATTAAATTTAATTGGTTAGAAATATCTTATGAGAGAAATTTAAATATCGGAAAATGTTTTATATTTTACTTTATATTTTATATTTTAGGCTGCTTATTTCTGATAGTTACTGCCAATATTGAAAATCTATAGTATATAAATAGTGCAAACTATAAATATATATTTAATAACGATTACACTCTTAATTACTACATTAATGTTTAAAAACGATATTTCATAAAAATTTTTAATAGACTCTCTCTCTCTCTCTCTCTCTCTCTCTGTGTGTGTTAGAAATTAGAACTAATTAATTTCCTAATTAAATCTAATTTTCTAAAGTATATATTAAAAAATAAAAGTATTAATATAAGGAAATTATCGAAGATTTATTAGATACGAGTTTAATGAAAGTTTGCTATAAGATTAATTTAGAATTTAAAATTAATTTTATTTTAATATCAATTTTTACAATTAATATTAATTATTAAATAATGTTTTTTTTTAATTATAAATAATTCATTTTTGAATAATACAATATCTTATCTTAACATTACATTAAAAAAGTAATGAATGTTCACTTTCTAAAAGTAACTGTAACAGTAAAGGGTTATCTTTTAAAGTTACTAATGAGTAATAGTTACTTTTTAGAAAAGATTAGTAACCGTAACAATAACGCATAATTTTTATAAAATTCCCAACTCCGATTATAATTAATGAAACGTGAAACGTTATTACATAAAACTCGCGATATAATTTTCTAGACAAGTTTTCATTTACATCGTCCCTTATCACTCTTTTAAATTTATAGCGTCTTTAACACTTTCACTATCTTTGAAGGTGTTTGGTAGATCTTCGAAAGAGACATTGCTTACTTACTTCCTCACGGTTGCGAAGTTTTATCGCACCCACGAAAGGTATTTCCTGAAAAGTTTTCGGATACCGCGGATTTCTCCCGCATCAGGGTACCACAGCACGATGCCTTTCTATCGGTAACGGCGTTTATCTTTCTCACCGTTTCTCTACAACGTACATTTTTCTTTCATCCGATCCAATATAATTCTACGATCGCTCGTGTTAGGTATTTCAGGATAAACCTTTTGATAATTTATCGACAAATAGACGATTGCTACAACAATGAATCAACGCACATACACATATCGGATGTCCCATTTTCTACGTAACTATTTTCAAAATTATACTAGTTAGTTGGAAAGAAAAGTTTTTTCTATTAAAATCACTCTATTAGAGGAGCATTTTATGATTACGTATAATTTGCACTAAGTGAATCTCCATTTTAATCGGTTAAAATTGAAATATTTATTATATAATAATTATTAGGATTTAAAAAATTAGATCGAAAAACTAAAATTAGAATTGGATATATACATATATATGTGTATATATATATATATATATATATAATATATATATATATATATATATATATATATATATATGCATATGTGATTAATTCGCATATGATAAAGTGAT
>Ga0157364_1004969_pt1 | contig 13402 bp, 7 predicted proteins | sample AttsexASBM2_FD_111476 | JGI IMG/M metagenome (GOLD analysis project Ga0157364, IMG submission 111476) | Fungus gardens microbial communities from leaf cutter ant in Ribeirão Preto, State of São Paulo, Brazil - Atta sexdens ASBM2 | ecosystem: Host-associated > Fungi > Mycelium > Unclassified ... | reverse complement strand
TGTGTGTGTGGGTGTGTGTGTGTGTGTGTGTGTGTGTGTGTGTGTGTGTGTGTGTGGTGTGTGTGTGCGCGCGCGCGCGCGCGCGAGAAAGGGAATTGCTACTCTTTATATATAACTCTTTTCTGCATTATTGTATCGAGTAACAAAACAGTATATTGAATATATTGATGCTGAAATACCAATGATCATTGATAAACCTTGTCAACATGATAGAGATTAGATCTTTAGTGATAAGAAAAATTGTCAAGTTAACACACATAATGTTTCTGTAAATAATATTTCATACTATAAATGTAGTAAAAATGATTGTTGGAAAGTAAAAGATTGTATATGTTATCTTTGTTATATCAATAAACTTGTTTTTTATTTATAATCAATAGGTTTATTTTTTTAGACTTGCATCATTTTTTCTCTGTTTTTTTTCTCTAATATAGAAAGAAAAGGAAAAAAGAATTATGTAAAAAATTCAGCTAAAAAGAATAGATCTAACGTAAATATTGATCAATATTTATATAATTATTTATAAAAATTTATGCTTATTTAATATAAAATTTGTTCATTGGATTTGTTCAATTTTCATAGGTGTGCAAAAATTGGAGATACACCTTGTTCCACCCAAACTTCTGGAAAAAAATCACTTTTGTGTTCAGAGATCAGGATAGTGTTTTGTGGGCTCGGTTCGTAAGACTCACCCATCTGTTTGCAGATTCATTAAGTGTTGCACCGTACATATAGCATGTTTGTTATAGATTCTTGGCAAATCGTTTTGCTCTGAGTGTACACGAAGCTACGATTCGTTGGGCTAAATCTAGATCTAGAAAGATCAATTGCACAGGAGAAACGTATAGGCTCTTGAAGAAATTAAGCCACAATAGACAATTGAGAAAATTGTGCTTGGAATTCTATAGTAATACTAGTGATTCTCCTTTTGACAACGAGGATGACAGGTATTAATCTTAGTTAGTGTACAAATCAACTTTCTTGTTACATTTAATAAATAAATAATAAAATTAGATTGTTTGTATTTTAGTAATTACAAGAGTTCTTCATCATTAGAAAGATGTGTGATAAATATTATTGAGACTTCTAATTACCTGGAAGTCCTAAGTCTAGGGTGCAGGGAAGAGTTGATTATGAATTTATCTGCAATTGTGGAACCTCTCCGTCTTCATCACTCCAAACATTTAACACACCTCAGTCTGGCATCTATCAAGGACGATCCTGACTATTATGACTTCTTTGAATTTGATAACACTATTTTTAATTCGTTTATCAGATTGTCTATCTTAACTTTAGATTATGAGTATGTCAGTGATGCTTTGTTGGAAGCGTTAGATAATGGATGTATGCAGAGACTTGTGATTCATATACATGGCTGGAAACCGGATTATCCAGGAACAACAAATATAGCTTGGAAAATGTTTGTTCAAAAAAAGTGAGTTACTGTAATTGTCACACTATAGTCAAAAAATTATGAAAATTATTTTGATCATTTACAAAAATAGGTAATTAAAAAAGGACGTACCTAAATATTTATTTATTTGCAGTCCACATTGTGAATTAAGGCTCAATCTTATACATTCTTATGCCGGTGTCAAGGTTTTGGATACTGACATATTATGTCCTGCTATGCCACTGACACACTTACAAGTTCTATTCTGTGAAAACATTAATATCAGTGCGTTACATCGATTATCAATGTGGTATTCACATACATTGCAATCATTGACATGGGTAGATTCGATAGATTACAAGCAGAGTATACCATCTACATTTGATCCAAACGATCCACATGGGTAAGAAAATTCTTTATACTTTAACTTAATATATTCTCTGATGAGAGAGTATATTATATATTTGTATATAATTCCATTATAGTCCAGATCCTTTGGTGTTAGTGGCATGGAAGTGTAATAAACTTATGAAGATGATGTTCCTGGGTCATAAATATTATCAAGAGAATTTATTGGCCATCGCGCGTCTCAGAGGCAATACTCTTAAATCATTGGTATTTGCAAAAAGTGATATCACATCTGAAGTTGAATTGTGGCTCGAAGCTGAAAATATCAGACGTGTGAGTATACAAAAATTTTGGCAAATGTCTTTTATATTTTTTCTTCTATATTTTCTATATAAGAAATCTTCTATATAAGAAATTAAATATTTGTACGATAAGAAACTAATGATTGTTTCTTAAAACCGAATAATCTTAAAAATATTAAATATTTTAATATTTAGGAAATTCGAGAAATAATGGGTCCACATTGGAGGCCCTTGAGTGACTCAGATTTGCCAAAGGTGATATTAGATCCTTTCAATGGCGATAGTAGAGAAGTGATTGAACCGTTGGTTCTTGGTGATCAGAAATAATTCTCAGACAGACGCCAAGGAAAATCTCTATCCAGTGTGATTGTCCAAAAACCATCTCCGGGCCACCAACATTCTCAGAAGTAATGTTATTAATTACATCTTTTATTCTTCTACAAAATTTGTTTAATGAGGGTGAAACATCGAACAGCAAATATGCAGTATAAGTTCGAAATCTCGTTATCGTTTTCCGAGTTGGGAATTCTGGGTGCAATGTGTAAGAGATACAAAGAGATAAACGCACACATAACTTTCTCCTCGTTTACCAATACTTCTATCGGTTATTATATATGAATGTGATAAATTGTAGTCAAACTAGATCTACTTTTGACTTGATGATATATCTGATGCAAATTACAACACATTTGCAAACAATGAGATGATCTCTTCAACTAAGAGACGATCTCTCCAGTGATTTATATGCACTATAGTTTTCTTCTTATGGAAACCATGAGTCGCGCTTTGATGTTAACAAAGCGACGTTAGAAGTGATCACGAATGTACATTAAGTGCGATATGTAAATGTATATCGCCCCTCTCGTCTATTAAGTCGATATTGCCAGAAGAAACCAGAATACATTTTATATAACTACATTTATTATTCTGGTCAAAGAGAGCGGCACATTAGAATGACGTAGCTGAGAACAAGATCACAATGTAAGAAGACTGTCGTGAATCTTGTAAGAGATGTATTATGCAAAGCGGAGCTGGAGCAAGGATACGAATGACTTGTTCAGCAGAAAAAAAGAAAGTGTGCAACATGTAGGAGAGAGAAAGAGAGAGAGAGAGAGAGAGAGGGGTTCGGATCTCGTGATCTTCCACTGGAAAGAATAACAAAATTCCACAAACGTATGTAAGTAGAAATGCGTTTAACAACATATTTTTCCAATTCTCTGAGAAGTTAGGTGATAGTGAGCGCCAAGAGCATGACGTGCGAGAGTAAATATCTAGTAAGACTTCGCGAAGAGTTCGTCGAAATGAGCGGCGCGAGAGCATAAAGAGTCTTGAAGACAAAGAGAAAGTAGAAAGAGAGCACAAAGTCAATACAGCGATCCGAGGTTATTTTTAATACCAAGACCAATCGGATGCTTTTGTACAAATGTTAACATAGCGCGATCCACTCGACGAAGTACGTAGAACGCAGTTGCGAGCGAAAACGAAACGAAAAAGAAAAAGATCGCTTGATATATATATCCACCACCTATTTATGTATAACTTTCGATAGGTGATAATGAGTAGCGATCGAACGCAAATATATCTATACTCATCGTGCTCTTAGCGACCGCTGATGACGAACATACACGAATGTAGGTATATCTGTAAAATCGGAGTTATTAATCGCTAATCGTATATGTATGTATATGTATGTATAACTGTATTATCTGTCGAACTTTAAACACGTCAACATCCGGACGCAGCGCGCATCTATTTCTGTCGTGCGATTAACAGTGACGATTCTGAGAGCGTGTTTAAAAGAGAGAAAGGAAGCGAGAGAGGAAAAGAGTGAGAGAGAGAGAGAGAGAGAGAGAGCGCTATTCGTAACAAAGATAAAATACCAAAATGTAACCGTATATGCCGTATATACACACAGTTTACTATTCCGAGAGGTTCTTTACTTTTTTCGAGCCCTTGTATAATTATATTACATTATCGTGTATCGTAACTTATAGTCACACGTGTATTAATATTGGTTTTTATATGTGGTTTCTGTACATATATCTCTCCATGCGTTCGAGACACTGGATACACGCGCGAACGACGCGAAGATGCGTGCGGAAAAAAATATACAAGAGGAAGAAGGGAGAGATAAGGGAAGCACAAAAGGAGGGAGGAGATGAAAATACGAGATGGAGAAAAAGCGTTTCTTTTCGACGTACAGCTGTTATACAAGATGAACGGGCCTTAATATGTACCTGAGTCGCGGATAAGGGTAAATTCACTGAGAAAATCTATCACGCGACATCCACCATAGAAAGATAACCAGATTAAACACCTTAGAAACGGCCGCCGTCCTCCGTGAATGTGCGGTACGCCATGTGCACACGCGCCCACGTTCGCCAGGACTATGGCCATCAACTTAAGGTATATCACGCTCGTGCCCTTTCATTTCGTATTCCGCGCGTGTATATTTTTACATCAGATGAAAGAAAGGGGAGAAATGTAACGCGAAACGAGAGGAACCGACTGAGGGGTTTCCAAAAGTCATAACGATTAATTACTGTATGAACGCGAGCGTAATCGACTAAAGCTCATCCGCTGATCGCCAATACTACGCGGATGGAATAAAGACTTTATTAAATAATTTTACGTTTCTTCTCGTTTTTCTTTCAAACAAACGGAAATTTCGCGTGAAGAAGAAAAGAAAGAAAAACTATATTCGGGGACACGGTGTCCAGCGTGTGAGTGTAATAAATGAGCGAGAGAAAGAGAGAGAGAGAGAGAGAGAGAGAGAGAGAGAAAGCGAGAGTAAAGTGTGAGAATAAATAAAAATCATGCGACAATTATGCGAGAACAAATTTAATAGCGTGCGAATAGAGGAAGAACGATAAGAAAATTATTCGAAAGCGCGGAGCGTGATGATATCGCACGTTTTGAATAACAAGATATCCGCGTAGAAACAATTCAAGTGATATGATAGTACCATCTCTGCGAGACCTCTGTAATAAAGTAATATCATGTGTAGAAAGGCGATCGTGCAGTCGCTTGACGCGGGCACAACGCAATTATGTAACCACGTGTCGCTAGCATGATAACGACAAAACCACAAGCATAAGACTGAACCTGCCGAAGGAGGTGTATACAAGTCGAGCGGGCTGCACGTTGCCGCGCGTTGCCATATTCATAAGAGGAGGCAGAACGCGGAAAGCACATCCGGTCGAAAAAAAAAGAAGAAAAATTGTCGCCGTTCCGAATTGAACGCGGTAACCGTCTTTCCTTACGGTGTTTTCTCCACTGCGCTTTAGACGCGGCTTTCCTTCCACGTTGCTTTCCACCTCGGCCTGGTCTAAATCGCTTCGCCGTTGCGATCGAGCGGATGCGAATGTATTTATGAATATGCGCGTCGCGAAAGCGAAATAAATAACAAAGGGATGGTGCACAAGCTAGTGTTTAGATCGGAATAAGCCCTGCGAGAGCTCACTCGACGGCGGTTCTCGTACAGAAGCCGATATTATAAACTAAACCCTTAAAGCAGCCTGCCAAGAATCAAAATACTGTAAAATATCAAACGAACGCTAGCCAGTACAGAATGCTAAGATCTATTTTTTAAGAAGCGAATGTATATTTTTGTACTAAGGCAGGCCTTAGCGTGTGATCGTGTCTTCTTGCACATAAATGGCGAGACGAGAGCTGTGATTGTAACGTGTTGGCTATACAAAACACAGGGAGGGACAGGGAGATAGAGAAATCAACACGAGAAATGTATGTCGAAAGCGTAATCATGCATAGTACATGAACAACACGGGGGAAACACGATACTAGGATCCCTGATTGTTACCGAGTGAGCTGTAGGCATAGGCAGGGCGTTATAAAATCGAGAATAAAACATCTGTGATAAAGTAGAAAATCTTACAAGCGTGTTCGAGAGTGGATGAAGATCGGCGAGTGTCGGTAGAAAGTAGGGGAAACAAAATCAGGAGAAAAAAAAGAAAGAGAGAACTGTGGAGAACTGGAAGTCCATGCGCGGGCGTTGATGAAACTTGTACGCGCAAGCGATTTCTTCGAGACTTAAAAGGGAGTCCAGTGACTCTGACTCTCCAAAGAAGAGTTTGTCGTGCATATGATTGATTAGTAGCAGCAAATCGAAAGAAAAATGAGAGTGAGAGAGAGAGAGAGAGAGAGAGAGAGAGAGATATTGTCTTTCGACAAGACAGCCCGGTCTAACTAGCAGACGACGACGACAACGACCCGATTAGCTCAATCGCGCGCTTTATGTGGGTTTGCACGTTTATTTTTCTTTTTTTCTTCTCGACCAGAGCTGGAGCGATCAGGTGTGCGTGTGCCGCGGAGGAGCCATGGTACTCTTATCGGAAGTCTAATATACAGTGTAGTGTATATTTCCCGCATCCTCGTTTAAAGACGTACAATGTACCATGGCTCTCAAAGCGGAATCACGGCCAGCGCGAAGAGTTTTTCTTGTTGCTCCGTCTACGACATTCCACGATGAGAAGCGAGGATCGGAAACGCGACCGCTCCGTCGACTTCTAAACGAACAACGTTAGTCTTCTCGACTCACCCCAGCTAAAGAATCTTTACGCTGCAGCGGCTAGCGTTCCTCCTTCGATTATAATCAGCCGCTGATGGCGAAGCGCGCGCGCATTTAGATAAATTATGATAAAGAAAGAGAGAAAAGGGAAAAAAGAGCGTTAAGTTATCGTCGACTGAAAGCAAGATCGCACAAGATTATCGGGGTATAGCCGGAGTATGTATATGTATGTATATAGTTTGATTTTGACACGGACACGCGACACGTAGACGCATTTTGTTGAACCCGCGCGAACGAAACAGTCGCCGTCGGGTCAGTCGGCGGCCACGAGTAATATTATAAGTTCCTAAAAAGAAATATTTTACACAGTTTAAGTGATAGAACGAAGAGAGGGCCGGCATACGAATACACACACCCGTGCACGAACAAGAAAGAGAGCATTCAGTTCGACGTAGATTTGTTCACTCGCTCGTTCGTTCATTCGTTGATTCGTTTTCGGCGCTTTCCAATACTTTTGGACATGGCACGAGTAACGTCGTCATAATTTAATCAAGTACGAGTACATATAATGATGTAATCCATTCCAGTCGATGGGAATGAGCGTGACGTAGTGTCGCGAGAAAGATCGGACAGGCAGTGCGTATCGTCAAGAAAAAAATCGGATCCGGGAGAAATCGCCAAGTATTGCATACAGCATATCGATCGGAAGCAGATTTGATCTTGTACGAGTTGTGCGTGTCTTGTTTTGATAATTGCCAAGAGCGTGTTCGATAGACTATTAACTTAATTCCCAAAAACGACGATCTTGTTAATTCTAAGATGCACAAACGAACTTAGTATAACTATGTCTATAAGTTTCCGTAGATCGTCTTCGATTAGGTCAACCGATCTTATCTGAACTGAAAATGCGACTTGCGTTATTTTCGAAACACATGGCTCGTACGTTTCCGATTGAATTGTACCTGTCGTCGCGACGTCTGCGATCATCGCGTTCCGTTCGTAACAAATGATCTTAGCCCATTAGGACGGGAACAGGATCGCCAGACACGCGCATTCCTCTATCGATACACACACGTAAGAATTACATAAACAGCGTTAGATGTAAGCAACGAGTTATGTAAGCGAGAACAGAAGTTTGTACCGTCGCGCAATCAAGCCTGAAGGTTTCCGGAATCTTTCACAAAGGGCTTTTATGATCCCACGTATATATTTTGTCGCTATATATAATATTCGTTTATAGTTATGAACGGATCTTACAATGTTCTAGTTGTAGCGTGCGCAAGCATATAATGCCATCGAGCATGGGGTGATCATTCGAATGCACATCCGTCCCGAATGCATGGGACTTTTAGCTCTTTATCGCCCAAGTTGTCTCTCTCAGAATTTAGAGGAAAGCGTGTCGCACAATAAATTAAAATAAATCTGTGCTTTTGGAAATGTAAAGCTTGGAACGATTTCTCATATTGGAACTTGAAGTTAAAATTATTAATAAAGAAAGGAACACAAAGAAAGAAGATAATAAAACCAATGATGTGGCATAGGGCAATAGAGAGTTAAATTGAAAAGAAAGCGTAGCGTGTAATGGTAAATGATTCAGAGCATCGAAGCACAGTATCATGTTTTCATCATTGCAATTTGTATTGCGTGATGCATGATCGGCTAGAGATCGAAGAATTGTCGCGACGAGAGAAGATAGTCTCTCGCGTATTATTTGAAAGGGTATTAAACCAAGCAAGAGCGATGTAAAAGAATTTGTACGACGATCATCTTCGTTAGATACGCCGTCATCGAAGTAAATTCTTGAACACTCGCCTGCGATAAAAACTGACTAAGAAACGTGCTAATCGATTCTGGTCGCTAATGCAATTTCTAAGTATATTTCAGATTTGAAGCGTTTTAAAACAAAAAGTGGCATTCGTGGCATTGTGCAGTATATATATTGGCGTTATTATATAATATTGTCGATATAAAATTTAATTTATCACTGTAAGAATCTTTTTCAGTAAGAATTTCACTTTTAGCACGGAAATGTCAGTTTTAGTTTCTCAGCGCAGGGAACGTAATCTATCCAAGAGGATAGAAACCACTTAGTACTCAAATATTGCTGACCACAGAATCTCGCCGAGTTCAACCAATGAATAATTACAGTCATATATATAGAAGATATCGGTCACTTTTGAAATTCATCGATTGTATTATCTTAAACAGATCTTTCCGGACCTCAATTTTTCAAAGTGGCATCGCGGTATTAAACGGTTGAATAAGAACGGGACTCTATTAAGCGTAACAAAAGCAATTGAGGAAAAGCGATCGTTGCTTTGCGAATGTTGTTCCCCATCGGTGGAACATAGTTGAAACGACGCGAAATCACGGCGACGCGGCCAAGCGGACCAAGGTATACCTGTAATTACTTCTTGTCGATTCTGTAGCATTTAGTTTCGTTAAGTATTAGCATCGTTGGCAGCTGATGCCGATTGTACACATTGTGATGAAGAATTGCGCGAAAGTCACGCGCTCGCTCTCCGTGACGGTGACTGCGTGTTCGCCGCGATTTAGCGTCGCTTTCACATTTTCGTGTCTGCAAAAGCAGCGCTTCGTCGATGCGTCTCGACATGTTATTCGTTATACCTGGCGTTTTTTAATCAACAACGCCGAAGAAAAAAAATCGTAATCGGTGCTAATTAATCGACATATTATCAAACGTAAACGTGTTGCGTCGCATGTTTCTCGTATATGTGATACGCGTTGCATATGCAGATGTAATAAGAGATGTCGAGGAAAGGGGATGTATTAGCGAAGGGCTTTTTTGGAGTTTTGGAGCATTCTGGCAATCGGCTTTTCCTTGACGTAACGAAATATTGTATCCAATTATAATTGCAAAGTTTCATCGCGAATAAATCTTCATCACAGATTAAGTTCTCAATATCGAGACGTCGCTCAAAAGGAAAAGTCGCTTCCAAGTTCCTTCGTAGACAGAATAATCGTCTCATTATCGATATATTTTCCTTCGAACAGTCTGCGTAAGCGAATCTTAAGACAATTGTCCTTATTACTTCGAGGATAGATCTTGTTCGGACATAGTTTCGCTATGTATTAAGGAGACGGGTTTATAGAGCGTGTGAACAGCGCGTAGACAAACGCGGGGACCCGTTTCCTTTTCGTATGCTGTCGATGCGAGATCAAAATGGCATCAGTATCGAATCAGCATATTGAAGTCTCACTCGTTGTTGCTTGTGATGTCGGACTATCATCCGAATGAACCAACCGCGCTATATATTTTTCTCTGCCAATGTAATCGCGTCAGTACACTACCGAATAATTGTCTCACTTAGCGAGAATAACGAATTGTAAGATGTATATGTATGTACGTTGCGTGTTCGTCTATTCTATGCGTATTATATTGTGTGCGTGAACGCGCCGACGAGAGAGGCTTCGCGATCGTAGATTAATTAATTGCGCGGCTTAATTCGACGATGAGGAATCGCGGGAAGTCGGTTGATTTTTCGCTGTTCCTTTTCGTGCTCGTTGTTGTATCTGTTTGAGACCGCAAAAAACAACAGCATTAAACGCGAAGCTCGTTGTAATTGTGCATTATTTTCTAAGCACTATCGATGTTAGTTCAAGCCACTTCCCGACGCCCTCGACGCGCGTCGAATCGCATCTAACTGTGAAACAATGAAAATCAATACACTGCAAAAATAATTGGAGGCTTATATTCTTTCTCAAAGAACGGTAACAGCTTTAAAGATTATGAATATATCTACTTAAGAACAAAGTTTAAATCTTGAGATTAGAATCTTGGAATGCCAAGTAGCCTTCGATATATATGTATATATATATATATATATATTGATATATTAGTTATATTATATATCTTATATTATACATCTTTTTCTTTAAAATCTAGTTAAAATTTAGTTAATTATTTTGTTGAATAATAAGAACTGAAAGTTAAAATTTGTTTTTATTTTTATGAAGATATTTTTGAAGGACTTTTTCGACAAAAATGTCCCCTTATTTTGATTCTATTGAAATAGAAAATATATAAATTCGTTATATATAAATTAATAAATAAGCATTTTTTTTAAATTTAGAAATGTTACAGACCTCCAAAAATAAAAACCAGTGATTGAAGAAAATTCAATGATTTACGATAATATTTTTCATGTCTTTAATATGTAATGCTATTACACTTTTTGATAAATTTGTTTCATAAAGAATTGATCTTGTTTTTTAATAAATATTTATGTAATATATGATATTTTTTTAGCTCTTTTAATAAATTGATATTTAAGTTGTTCGTTTAAAGCAGAAACCTTCCAATTATTTTCGAGCAGTGTTTAATATATTATTCTATCAGTCGATTTAACGATCGTCGAGACGCTCGTCGTTGCGTTTTAATTTTTTTATGTGCCGTTATGCATTATTAAATTAACAGTAAACATACTCCATTTATTCCTTCGGATAAAATCGACTTAACGCTCTAGCAACAATACCAAATTCACATATCTTTAGATATACAAGATTTAATCCGATTTAATTATTCACCCATTATCCGCAATAATACATTTTTTACAAGTAAGCTTTTTCAACCTCTGATTATCTTAATTCTTATATATCAATTGTCTTCACAATCTATTTGACAAAAATTTGTTTTTGTAAGAGTTGGAATATCATAAAATAAATAAATTAAGATATTAGAATGATAAAAAAAGCTCGTTCGTTTTGTTTCATATATAATTTTTAATATTTAATGGAATAAAACGAATATATATGAAAGAATTTTTTATCGTTAATACTTGTAAAAAAAATAATTATTTATTGTTGTTACTGCGTTAAATCACGGTTAATGCACCGAATACAGGAGTATATAAATAGTTGAAGGAAAAAAGGAGTAGACTAATTTTTACTTGATTCAATGATTCTTACGTTTTTCTCGTTCCTACATGTAATTACTTGCGCCAAGCTATTTGCGCGGCGCGATGTGATACTTTCTACTTTTTTTCGTTTCTTTTTTTTTTAATATATACTAAATACATCTTTTTCCGAACTGCTTGCGAACGTGTTCTCTCTTGCAGCTTCGTATGTCTATAAATTTCTCGTATTCTACTCGTGCGTATTTCGGTACACATTCTCGACCCGTAACACGAGTTTTACGCCGCGTTCTAGTACGAGTTTCATCCCACGGCCGAAAATGAGGGATGCGAAACCTCTATCCCCGAGTTAATTTTTAAGCGACATCACAACGACGTTTTCTTATATGTACCCGGTGTTTCTTTTCCATCCCCACAATAATACAATCCCGAAATACGATCCCGGAATAGAATAGTACGAACCTGCGGAAGGGTCGAGACTCGTCATTACAACCTGCGGAACCTGTGTTGCGTACCGTAGAAGTCTGTTATTGTACCACTTTAATGCTATGAATTACCTCCACCGTTTCCCGTGGATGTGATAGTCCCGGGCGAGCATTTTTACATGCTGAAACTGTTCTAATCAGTATTCCTTCGATTTCAAAATCCCGTAGGATTGTGTACCGATTTATCGTTTTTACGTCACTCCTGTAATAATAGAAATCAGATGTTTTTTGGAAATGTGAATCAATTTTTAAAAATGTATGAATCGATAAATAAATAATGCATGGCATAAAGAACAATTCAATTGCCTTTTCGCATCTTTTTCCATATAATCTTGTCTTATATATATATATATATATCATATAAATATAAAATTAAGATCATCGCTCCTTTTAAATTGGAAGAAAAATCAATTTATTTATTTATTACTTTATTTTTTACATTTTTAGAATTTTTTTTTTGATACTTTTAGTAACAATCAATCTTTCTTAATCTTTTTAAAGAAATATTTTAAATTTTCAGAGATATAGAATTTTTGGGATCGTTGAAAAATAAATTACAAACTCTCTTCTTTGGAATGAAATCTCACTTTAAAGAATGAAAATTGAGCCTTGAAAAAGAATGGCTCAATTTTCAATCTTTAAGAGTTCCTTTATAGAAATTTAATACTAGTACTGATCAATTAATTATTTATTTTATTTATTACTCAAAATTAATATTAATTAGCCGGTATTAGTATTAATTTCTATAAGAATTCAGAGTGAGATTCATCAAAAAAAATTTTCGAGAGAACATTACAATTATTTAGAAATAATAATTTTTTTTTTAACTAGAAAATCAGACTAGAAATGATCTCATGACATATTGAACCATATTTAATCTCCTCGTTGAGAAAAGATTAAAAAAATATATATTAATCTTGCAAGATCTGTGCGTCGCGTTCGATAGAGGTGATCCAACTTGAAGTGAGTCGCGAACGCGCGCTTCGCTTCTGAATTCCGATTGGTCACGACGAGACGCCGCATGCAACACGGTAGACAGGTGAGATTCACGGAGGCGGGGGTTTGTTTAGACGATTGTCAAAGCGTCTAGATGCCGCATCCGGTGAAGTCCGATATTGGGGTGTTTCCTGTAAGCTCCATAGCTGGCGACACCCGACCTGCGCCAACAGGCCTGGATAGGGGGTTGCTGGGATCTCGAAGGATGACCTATTGTTCCTTTCTCTCTCTGATTCCCTTTTGCCCTCTTTTTCTCTCTTCGTCCTTCCACCCTCTAGTCACTCATCCGAACGGCGTGACACCGCGCCCAAAACGATACCCGGCGAAATGGAGCCCGCACAGAAAGGTGGAGAGGAGGGGAGGGGGGTGAAGGGAACAAACATCAACAGCGGGCGAGGCCGCCATGTTGTATCGCTCTCATTAATTTTTGCGCAGAGGCGTCGCGATTTTTTCCCCGTCCGCACGCTCAAGGTTGA
>Ga0157364_1004968_pt1 | contig 13402 bp, 20 predicted proteins | sample AttsexASBM2_FD_111476 | JGI IMG/M metagenome (GOLD analysis project Ga0157364, IMG submission 111476) | Fungus gardens microbial communities from leaf cutter ant in Ribeirão Preto, State of São Paulo, Brazil - Atta sexdens ASBM2 | ecosystem: Host-associated > Fungi > Mycelium > Unclassified ... | reverse complement strand
ATACTTACATAAAAAAACTCACAATATTTTGTGTAAACCTGATCGTTATTGATTACAATATTACAACTAGTGAGAGAGAAAACGCTAACAGCATGTGAAAGTTCTTATAGTATGTCAAGATGCTCCATCCAACAATTTAATATCTTTCGTACAATTGATACCATTTTTTTGTTCTTTTATGTGAATCATCTGCGTGATTAGTTTTTTTTTTATAATTATGTTCAATTTCTAGTATTTTGACATTCTAATCAGAATGCATCCTTAAATGCATACACTTATCTATTTAATGTATTAATTTTTACATATTTATAATTAAATTGATATAATTGATATAATTAATTTAATTTTTTTATAAAGTAAGTGTTGAACAATTTAAATTTAGATATACAGAATAAAATCCGCTTTAAACGATTTATTATTTTTGTTGGATTCGGAAATTCGGAATAAAATTTTATAATTGAATAAAATACACATAAACGTGTATTAAAATTATTAAAATTAGCGCCGAGATATTACCATGTCTTATAATATTAGAGAGAGCCGACTTTACTAGATAAATTTACATGACTATCGAATGGGATCGGAGATAATTGAAGAATTTGACATTACCAACTGAAGACGTAAAAAATTTTTTAAATATATTCATAATAAAATATGTATTAAATTTATGAAAGATTTATTATTATATTAAGTTCTTTATAAAAATAAGCATATTTATAGAGATGTAATAATATTACATATGTTGTCACGAAATTGCATTTTCTCCACAATTATCATGCATGGATAATAACAATGAAAGTGAAATTTTTAATAAAAATCGGTTCAATATCGAAATAATGCTTATCTGTGAAACATTAATAATAAATCATAAAATTAATATTGCATATTATGAGGTAATTATAGGATAATCATCAAAATTTTAATAGCACACAAACTTAAATAAAACTAGTCTTTATAATACTTTGTCGATGATTGAGGAAGCAACTGCGAACGGTTCCATTCGGAAATCACTTTGCTCGAGACCGCCGTGTTTTGGCGCCAAATCGTGTTTGGGTATCAAGGATTGACGTAAAAGGTTTCAATCGGTAATCCAACCGTGCATCACCATTACACGGTTTATCAATAATATCAGGAATTTGTCCTTTTGCGCTGACATCTCGACGTTGTTTGCTTGCAGTGTTCTAACCTGTTTTGATCTTTATTTCCAAGGTCGAATCCTTAAAATCAAGAAGAATCGGAGTTCTAACGATCACAAATTATTTTCCTCAATTCTATTGTTGATTCTTTATAAAAATGGAAGATTCAACAACAGCACGTCTAAAGAAACTAGTTGCAGACAGTAACGAAGCTCTGGAACTCAGATTAATCCGCAACCTCGATGACTTGCATTCGGAAGAGGCTATCTTCAAACCGGAGATGACTTATCAAGTATTCGGAGATAGGTTTGTTGTTATAATATTAATATATAATTTATTGAGATTTATGTTTTTTATTAATTACTATGTAAACATACGCATAATGCATCCTTATCCTATCATTTATCCTTGTTATTTATCGAATGTTGAACAAGAATAAATGATGCATTATGCACATCATGCATGAAATATATATATGTTGCATTTTCATGTGGATCTTGTTATTCTTATTCTTTTTATTCTTCGTAGGGAAATAATATTTGGTTATTTGGACCTGAAAGTACAGCTGTTCTATTCGGCAGGCTCTTTGGAAACATATTTAGGAATGAAATATATTGAGAAAGTAAATGCAAAACATGAGGGAGTTGAAGCCGATGAAGTGTTAACAAAGATCATTCCAAAGCTCGCTCCTGATGTTCACTATAGCTTAGCGAATTTCACTAAGGCGCTTGCCAAGGATGATACATTTATACCATACGGAGAATTGATCCAGTCTTTCTCAATAAACGGTATCTAATTCTCTTATTTCTGTTTCTGTACATGTAACTGTCAAATTTAAAAGCTGTAACGATTACTATTATTGTTTTTATTGAATGATACATAGATGAAGGCACGACGAGGCAATTTGTGGTTTATAAGGCAGATATGGGTTACAAAGGATTCAAAGAATATCATCAAAGAATTCAAACATTCCTTCTTTGGTATATAGATGCGGCTCTTTTTATTGATATCGATGACGAACAATGGCAGTATTTTAATTTGTAAGTCATTCGATATCCTATTACTCAAATCAATATATAGATGTGTATAGTATACATGATCTTCATTGAATAATCACTTTTTTAAAATAGATTCGAAAAATATACCACGTCTGTAGGTACTACCCGATATGCAACAATTGGTTTCGCTACTGTGTATCAATATTATGCTTATCCACAACATATTCGGCCACGCATCGCTCAATTTTTAATTTTACCACCATTTCGAAGAATAGGTCTTGGCAAACATTTGTTACAAGCGATTTATCGCGAATACATGGGAAGGCGCGAAGTTAAGGATATAACAGGTAACAGAATAATTGTCAGCAAAGCATATTCCGATATGCACTGCTACTGAAAATTTATAATTTACATCATATATACTACAGACTTTCAATACTAGCGGGAATACTATATTACGACGATGATTTATTTCGAAGGGTTCAAAACTTTGATATTAAAAACTTTGAAACTTGGAACAAAAAAATTAAAAATTATACAATTATTAATTTAATATGATGATAATAATAATGAAAATATTTTCATTTAAAAATGTACTAATATATTTATGAATATATATTATGAATATATTTTCTTTTTTTTTATGCACAAATGTATTTTTTAAACGTCGAAAGTTTAACTTTGAAGATTTGAATTCTTTCGAAGCTTCACATCTTCAAAGTAACTAAAAGTAACATTTCTAATGTTTATATGAATACGGCCAACATTGCGCGTTAATGATTCTACATTTTAATAAATCTATGTTTATAGTGGAAAGTCCGTCCGAAGATTTTCAAAGACTACGAAACTATGTGGATGCCTTAAATTGCAGCACATTGTCCAGTTTCGCGCCAAAACGTTTAAAGCATGGTTTTGATAATGAAATGATTGTTGAGGCTAGAAATGCATTAAGAATAAATAAGGTATCTATTAACATGTGACTTATTTTGTATTATCATTACTTGTTTTTCTCCTTTCTCTCTACTTTGTAAATATTTTGTTCACAGAAACAGGCTCGCATAGTGTATGAAATTCTACGATTACAGGCGACAAATGTCGCGGATGCAGAAGAATATCGAGCATATAGAATAGATGTAAAGAAAAGACTGAATATACCATTTAAAAGAAAACAGAATGAGGAGATGAAAATAGAGCGCGCATTGAAGAATACCGGAGATAAAAGCACGTACACGAATGGTAATGGACTACCATCTGATGAACAACGTAAAGAGATACTAGAAAAGGAATACCGGATTTTGGAAGAGGAATACAAAATGGTCATTAAGCGGTTGGAGTACGCTTCTGAACTGTGAAATATTATGTGAATTGAATGCATTGAAATATTATGTGAATTGAATGCATTGATTAATTAAAACAACCGATGGTGCCATTGTGGCTCCGCTAATTATTTTAACTCTTTTATCTTGCATTAGATATATATAATATTGAAAATATGTGAATATAATATTTCTAACGATATAAATAATATAATAAATACAAAAATAATTTTTCACTTTAACCAAGAGATAGGAAATTACCAAATTGGCACCTTCGGCAGTTCTAATGGGATACTATCAGCGTTTCTAGTGTTAATTAAAAAATTTTTAAACTGTGAAAACAAAATATGAATAATTTCCAACGTTTTATATTTGTGTACAGATATGTCAATTCATTAAATTTATCTTGCTTTTCTACTTTTATGATGTTTAATTGTTTTCGATTATTATTTCGATAGGGCCGAGCTCGGCCCTTCAAGTTCATTGATCCATGTCAGTTTATCGTCAAAATGGTTAAGTAACCGCTCTTTCGAATTTTTCAAAATTTTTAGTATAAGATTTGTCACTATCGTCAAGATAAAGAAATAGAATAGTACATAAATGTCTTGATAATTTGCTTTGTCGAATGCACGAATGGAGATTCTGCAACATCATCTAGTTATTCACATTCACGATGCGATCTGTGTCTAAACATCGAATAAAGTGAGAACAGCTAATTACGAATTATGGTAATGCAGCGGGTAGAATGTCTATCGTCCTACAAATCTCATGTCGAATCTGAATCATACACCATCCGAGGAGGCCACACTGCTAAGCCGGGGTTATAAGCTTGGGAGGAAGCTCGGCGAAGGTTGTTATGCAAAAGTCTGTATCCTAATTTAAAAAATCTCTATTGTTCCTATCAGACACTTTAAACATTAATTATCTCGTTGTAGGTGTATTTAGCTGAATATAAGCCGGAACATGAGTCGGAAACGAGTAATAACTTTCTGGCTTGTAAAGTAATCGACACTGCTAATATAGCAAAAGACTTTGTTCAAAAGTTCCTGCCACGTGAGCTGGATATTCTGGTGAAACTGAATCATCCACATGTCGTGCACATTCACAGTATCTTCCAAAGGCGCACCAAGTACTTTATATTCATGCGCTTTGCTGAAAACGGCGATCTTTTTAATTTTATACTGAAAAATGGCAGAGTAGCGGAGAGTCAAGCTCGCGTGTGGTTCAGACAACTTGCTTTAGGTATCGTGATACTTCTTGAAGAAATAGCATTACTATAACAGCATAACTATAATACTGCTATAAGTGAATTTTCACTTGAGTACTAATTTATGTTTACTGTTACATAGATTGTTGAAGTTCATATTTTTATATAGAACTATTATAATATTATTATAATAATTCTATTACCTGTGCAATTATAAAATAGATATAAAAAGGTGTAAAAAAAGTTCTTAATTTTTTGGGTGAATTTTTGTTCAGTGTTAATTTAAAAAAAAACATGAGCATTCCAAGATTTATTAAAGAGATCAATCACAAATGCAATTAATAAAAGTAATAATAAGTTAATAATTATTATAATTTGATGAGTTAGATTTGTGCATTTAATATGCATTTGTTTGCGGATGTTTCCCCTAATGTATATTCATTTATCAGGTCTTCAATATCTACACGAGATGGAAATAGCGCATCGCGACATTAAATGCGAAAACGTTCTTATCACGTCAAATTACAACGTTAAACTGACGGACTTTGGTTTTGCTCGATATATGATTGACAGCCATGGCAAACGCGTTCTGAGCGATACGTATTGCGGTTCGCTGTCGTACGCGGCGCCAGAGATCCTCCGTGGTTACCCGTATAATCCAAAGTTATCCGATATATGGGCACTGGGCGTGATTCTCTACATAATGTTGAACAAGTCCATGCCATTCGATGAAGAGAATCTAAAGCGCCTATACGAGCTGCAAATATCGCGCAAATGGAAATTCCGCAGCAAAGTAATCGACAGTCTAACCGATCGTGTGAAGAAGCTTGTAGACAATTTGCTCGAGCCGGACGTATCTAAACGCCCTCATACGAACCAGATTGTACAGAGCGAATGGATCGCCATGGATCCGCGCCTCCTGATACTTTCTCCCGCGGAACAAATCGCGCTTAATAATGCGATGGAGGAACGCAAGAGGTTCGAGGAGAAATTTATGAAGAAGGAAACGGTACGGGCGGAGATAGTCCCAATCGTACAATCGTTGCTCTTAGACATTCTTTATAAGTCTAAATGCCTCTTAGTATCGTTTCCGTCGTACATCGTAATGATGATGCGTAGAATATTGCTGATCATCCATTTGGTGTACACGCGCATTCGATTGCGAGACTACCTTGAATAATTTTGCAATATGTGCACTCCGAGCGAATCAATTTTTTTACATTTCGTAGAAAAAAAATCTATAATTAAAGAGAACACGCATAACGCAAGTGATGTCACAAAATTACGAATGACCGATTTTCAGAAACGACATAAAATCGAGGAAACAAAAATGAATAACGAGAACAAATCCAACAAAAGGGAAGAAATAATGATCATTAAAGAAGTTGAAGAAGTATGTGTCATTACAATTAATTATATGTTAAGGTAATATTAAACGGTAAAACTTTTTTATCTCTTTCTTAGGGGACTGCTACAGCTTCCATAATTATGACAGCGTAAGTTTAACTTAAAAATTGGTTCTTCCCGATCTGTAATATTCGTCTTTTTACATTCTTATCCATTTGTGATAATAAACTAGAAATAATTTGATGCAATGCAGTTTAATATATTTTTAGCGCAGTTAATATAGATACAATTAATATATATCTACAAATTTTCATCTTGCGTTTTTCTCTTTTTTTATTTCAAGCTACTGCAAGTAAGAACGATAAATATAAAATAAATACTTATGTATGTATACGTATCGAATTTCTCGAATTTGAATAACTCTCCGCAGGTATTACTAAGAAAAAATGCGTACTAATTTCCTATATATCGTGCTTTTAAAACAGTCGTGCTATTCTCTGTTGTTGCTTTGACATAATAATCGGCACCGAAAATGAAGGTCTTTATTTGCCCCTCCAGAGACATTTTAAAAATGTGTTCCGGACAGAAAAGTCCTCCGAGATTCCACATACCATCGGATCGTATTAACAGATGTTGACCATTCGGCGTCTTACTGATTACAAATGAACTCGAACCCGGCAAAACGTATTGATTGAGTTCGTTCCATGTGTGATAACGTAATATCAAGATTTCTTCGAACAATCGTAAAAAAATCCATAACGAATAATCGATTGATTCCACAAATACCTCAAGTATATCAGGCACGTATAATCCTGTCAAATATTATTTCGTAATATTACAAAATTCTTCACTGCTATAATATGATTAAATATTTCTTTGTGAGATTTACCTGCTACCTGATAAAATTGTTCATCGGTATACGAATAAATTGAGACGAAATCTTTTGACACTAATACTAGAAACATAGTATCATCCAGCATTATCAATTTCTTCATCACAAACGCGCTAGCATTTGTACCGGCGATAGCATACAATAATTCCGTATCATTACAAATTAAAGACGCATTCTTTGACTCGCAAAGACAGGTACTGTTAAGATTCATGTCCTCTGTGTTAGAAATGTTAGAAACGGTTTGCAATACATCCTTGTCCACCATTTCAAATTTGTTCACGTAAATAGCACGATCTGCACACAAAATGATCAATAATATTTTGTTGAATTAATATTATATTATTCATTCTTAAATGCTGTTTAATGATCTGAATATATAACTTACTTTGCAACGCAGTTGTTATATCTTCCGTCAATGTCATGACTTCCGTCATTCTATCAAAAACTGTGTTTATTTTATTTTTCGTAATATTTGTTAAGTTTATCCCTTCATAGAATCCACCGATTGTGATGTTTCCAAAAATTTCAATTTCATTTCTGAAATCCATCTTACTTTCTATCATCTGCACCGCTTTATGTTTCTTCATTTGATTGTTTATTAACTCCGTCAGATTTACATCATTCACAATACCATCAATAACAAGAGATGTTGCATTAAACTGGCCTTGTATCCTCTTGGTTCCGAACAACGTTTGGTTTCCGGACTTCAGTAATGCGTCTTCGATATGGCGACCCATAATCGTACCTTTGACGCTAAAAAAAAAAAATTAAAAGTTCTTAATGACATTTAACAAAAATATTGTTTCAATAGAAATATCAATTACCTCAAATTATTCAAAGTAATATTGGTAAAAGTTTTTTGACCTTTAATCACCAACAACTTCTGACATGTTTTAGTTACAGCATATTTAGTAAAGTTCGAAAAGTTCATATTTAATGCCTGGAGATTTTTAGCAGTCAAGCTTAATATCATTTTCTTACCGGTGACAACGTTACGTTTTGTGTCACGCCTAACAATATCCGTGTTTAAATCGATTCCATTAAATTTACCATCCCAAATCATATTATCTAAATTAAAGATATAATTTATTTTTTTTAATTCATCTTTTTGAGAAAAATAATATTCTCTGCCTTACTTATGTACAATTCTTCAAAACGCCATGCAGCATCTATAGTTTGCGTCGTATTTTTCATCAAGGAATTAGTCAACAAATTGTTCAAATTCAAGTCTGAAGATTGTAGAATTGAATTATTTTCTGCGTTCATAGAAGGCACCTCAACATTCTTAAATGACGAAGCTACGGTAATATGCTGTGTTTCCGTTTTGCTTAAAAATTTGCATTTCATATCCTCCCACATGTTTAGATTCAATGAATTGTTAGAATGCTGAAAAAATTTCTTATGATTAATATTATCTTTTTTATACGTAAGATATCTTTTGTTTTACTAATGTTTTTACCTTTAAGATGATATCTCCTGTTAAAGTAATATTTTCAAAGTATATATTGTTACCACATAAAGTTGTATCCTGATTTGCCATCCATAAATTTTCAGATAATTGCTTTAGATTCACATCTTTTATATTTTCTATAAATGGCTCCTTCAAAAATCTGGCTGATCCTAAAGTAGAAATATTTACATACATCATTAAAATCCTATCATAAAATATAATTAGTAAATTCCCATTACCTTCTATAATAAATGTAGATGGTGCATTGCTTGCGACATAACCAAAAGTCTGAGGCACGTTTATCGCATCTGTACTTAAAGTAGTAGAAATCTGTTTTGAACCTAAATTGAGATTTGTATCTAAATGCGGAAGTTTTAACGTCGAGCGGGAAGCATATATGTTGCTTGACGTAAAACCACGAGCTGCAAAAAAATTTCAAGATATAAATTGCGCATTAAATTTTTATTTCAAATTAATGGGAAAATATTACACGTAAACTTACCGAATGTTACATGTCCTAAAGATATTAGATCATCCACCTTCAAAACATTTTCCATAAAAGATTGTATGTTTATATCGTTGATTTTTCCAATATCGCTATCTCCTTTTATAATTACGTTCTTTACTCTTCTAGGTAAAGAGAGATTGAAGTAAGCTGGCGTTTCGAGATTATTAACGACGAGTTTCTTAAAATTTACTGGTCCTTTGATGCGATTTTCACCTGTCCACTCATTCACTGCAATTTTTAGGTCTATATAATATCGAGTATAGTGTGAGATTTAGACCAATTTTAGTTATTTTTACTTTTTAAATTTAGTCCTTTAATTTTTAACGCTGATATGTTTTTTATGAAAACCTGACCAGTGAATAGCTTCGCTGAAAAGTCAATGTTGTGCAAATCTGACACCGAATCGAAAACGGTTATATTCAAATTTTGAGCTCCAAGAACATGTGAAACATTTAAATTTTTTACAAATATATCGCCCATTTTCATTGAAGAAGTTCTAATTTCCGGAGTGATGACTTCTTTTGCACATAGAGGAATCGTCAATCTGCAAGTATATATTTTTAGAGAATGTAGAATATGTGCTTCATAAAACAAAAAAATGTGTGTACTTTGGAATGGGAAGATTTTGATGAGCAGCCTTCGACAAAGTGACATTATTATTCGTGTATTTTGTTCCAGAAATAATAATAGTTTCAGCAGAATTCTTCGTTACGAAATTTGTGGTAACAAAGTCCCACATAGTCACGTTGCTCCATTGCTGAAAATAAAAATGTAAAGTAAATTCAAAATTGTCATGCGCACACAAACACAAATTTTTAAATAATTACTGTTTTGTTGCTGGATAATATCAAATGCACCGATACGTTAGAATCTAACGGTACAGTATTCTCTAAGATTTCTTTCATCGACAGCCCACGAGACCTGACGATATCTTTAGCTTTAACAAAATTGCTGAACGTTACATTCTGCAGGAAACGATCACCAGACAATACCAACGGTGTGAGAATCTCTTTCAAAGGCTTTAATCTTTCAATTCCTCTGCCTGTTATTTTGCCTGATGTTTTGACAAGTCCTGTAAGTCTCACTTTTGTAGCAGTTATCGAACTGTGCATTATAGTGGTGGGACCATTTAATGGCAAAAAGAATTCGTCCTTAGTTAGATATAAATCTTTTACTCTCGCCTCTTTCATGTACACTGTTTGCTCAATGCTTCTTGTCGCAATGTCTAAAGGAATCAAAACGTCTGTCGCACGCAAATTGGCGAAAACATGATTACCTAAAATTCATATATTAAACATAATGTACGAGTAATACAAGACATGTAATAAAGAAACACAATCAGCACAGCGCATTAAATCACCTGTAATTACTTGATCTCCTGAAATTTTCAAAGCTCTCTCTTGCAGGTCTCGCATTAATATCCCGTTAATAGATTTCTTCACGAAAATATCATCTATCTTAAAATTAGGAACGGGGCATCTCCAGTCAAGTAGCGTCTTTACTTTCAATTTGGCAAGCCGTAGAACCTCATTGGGTTTGGATTTCACATATTTGGGTTTAATCCCGCCATCCATAATTATACGATGAATATGACAATTCGTTTTACATTTGATTGTGAGCTTTTTGCCATGCAAGACTATATGTTTAGATTTTTCAGCATTTTCTGTTCTTTGTGTCAAAAGGCTGTTCGTCAGATTCAATTTAGCATTTATACTCTTATATCGCTTCGTTAATTGGACTAATTCCTCTGCATTCTGACCGTTAATCTAGCATCAAATACAAAATTATATTAATCGAGTTAATATGAAATTTTATTTTTTATTTAAACTGAAACAGAAATCAAGAGACAGTGTTTTACATTTTGCATACGAAGTTGACCGATGTGCGCGTTCGAAATCACGGGACTCTTTAAATCTGGAAGTTTTTTCAAAGTTCTCTGAGATGCTTGTTGTTTGGTCTCGGAACACCAAGTGGCTGTTTCGTCCAGTAAAGATTTCCACGTTTTTTTCACCGTCCAAGTAGGATTTAAGAATTTCCATTCTCCGGCCTGATTCTGTATTACGAGCATGTCTTCGTCATATGAACGAATAGAACGAATTTGTCGATGTCGAAAGTTCGATAATTTCGTACGCAATCTTAAAAATCTCCAGCCGTTGTATTGATAAATTCCTACGGTATTCTGTTCCACTGAAAACAGGATGACAGTATTTCCCATTGTCAAGGAAAGAATCTGCCTCGTCGGAGTGATCTTTTGAAACGGCACGAAGCGGCCATACATCTCCTTGTACAAGATCGTAGACTCATTACCGGCTAAAACTAGAAAGCGCTCTTCGAAATGACTCTCTTTGAAGTGAAACGAAGTGACATCGTTGGCATAATGTAATTTTTGTATCTCTACGAATTTGTTAGAACGCACAGAAAACCGGAGTACTTTCGTGAACGATCCTACGACAACAATATGCATGAAACTTTTGCTCTGAAAGGGCAAGAGTTTTCTTGCTCCATAGAACAACGTATCAATCTTGTCAAAGTTCTCTCCGAGCCAGACAAATATAGATATTTTTGTTTCTGAAGCAATTCCTAAATACAGCTGATTCATTTCGAGCCAGATATGCGTATGCATCACTTCGAGAATTTCGATCTCTTGTTTGAACTGCAATTCGTATGTTCCATTTTCGTTCTTGCTGAGGCATAAAATGACAATTCCTTCGAAATCCTTCTGCACAACTATAAGCGTATCGGCACTATAATTATGTACAATTATCCGTTTTCCATTGGGCTGCGGATATGTTCTGATAAGTTGCGCTTGATTATTCTAAAAATTATATAGTTTTGCAAAGTAGAATGTTTTTTTCTATTATTTAAAAAAAAATATAGAATGTAGTTTAGGACATACAACCAATTGATAAAGTAATAAGTCTGAGGAATTGACGGCAACTGCGAACCAGAGAAATTGGTTTTCATCCTGTACAAAAAAAAAAGCCGTGTCTTGAAAATCTGGTAAATTGAAGAATAAAGTCTCTTCGAAACTTTGCAGCACATTTATACCTGTGAATAAAATCAAAACTCAAAATTGCAATCAAATGCATTTGTAAAATTTATTTCTTATTTCAATATTCAAGAATAAAATTAAAAAGTAAAATAATTATTTTTTGATGGAGAAATGTTCATTTATATCACTTTTAGAATTTAATACATATGATATTAAGATTCCTGTACTTTATTTATTACTTTAGATCTAATTTTGTAGATATATCAGTATCTTTTAATATTGTTATGTATTAAATTTAAATAAATTCTAAAAATGATATTCTATAAATGAGCAGTCCTACATTTAAAACTTCTTGCAATCTCATAAAAATTATTTTTAATTTAATATTTTGACATTTTAATTGTTTTAAACATCTTTTTCTTAAGAGATATAACTTCAGTCACAGTAATAAATTAAAAAATTAAATAGATCAGTTTTTATAAATACACACACACACACACACACACACACACACACACACACACACACACACACACATAAAGTTTCAAAACAAATTAATTAAATTATGAAGAAATATAACGAAACATAAAGATAAAAAGTACGCAAGACAATATATTAGGTGTAGTAAAAAGAAATCCATTATTTTTATATGAAATTGAATGGAAAAATAATGGATTTTTTTTTACTACACCTAATATTCTGAAACGCAGCCGCGCGATAGGATTTTCTACAATGTCAATATCAGCTGATCTGTCGATAACCTCAACATCTGAACGCATAATATTTCGTATTATCATCTCAGTTCGGCTAATCGGTTTGACCTGTCGTCAAAAATCGAGCGTATCGAGGTGCGAATTGATTCAACGTCCTATCATATGTATCATCGTTTGAGATATGTCTACTCCGGAAGAGATGATAGAGAATTTGACAGCACAGGTGAACGAACTGCAAGCATTACAGTCCGTTTATCCAACCGAGCTAGCTGTGACGGACCATGGAGTTTTGGCTGACATTAACGAATACATCGAGTGTTCCGACCGTGAACCACCGCGATGGCTGGAGTATGCCATCGCAATCCCATTGAATGGTGTAATAAACATTTACTTACAATGTAATATTGCCAGATCTACATAAAATTGTATTGTGAAGTTAGCACGCCTTTAATATAAAAAATAACGACATTTCAGTCTTACTTTTTATAATTTTTCAATCTCTTAACAAAATAAAAAAGTTCCGTATTTTTTATACTAAAAAATCAAAATTGAAAATATAGCGTGTTAACTAATCTACGATATTTAGTCGACACCTTTTTCTCTCCTGAAGTACAAGAAAAAAAATCCACTTTTGGCTACAGTTCCCGTTAATACTGCTCGAGTTGTATAGTCTCGAGTACATATCTAGTAAAATAGTATAATTATTGAAAAGTCAAAAAATTTTTAAATCCTTTTATATAAGAAATATAATATTAATAAAAAAAATAAGAAATCAATAATGACCACTGAATACTTCTAATACTAACTACTTACTGCAGTAACTACTTGTTCTAAGTTTTATTT
>Ga0157364_1004967_pt1 | contig 13403 bp, 2 predicted proteins | sample AttsexASBM2_FD_111476 | JGI IMG/M metagenome (GOLD analysis project Ga0157364, IMG submission 111476) | Fungus gardens microbial communities from leaf cutter ant in Ribeirão Preto, State of São Paulo, Brazil - Atta sexdens ASBM2 | ecosystem: Host-associated > Fungi > Mycelium > Unclassified ... | reverse complement strand
TTGACATTTTCAATCGAGAATAACTTTATGATGCAGACACAAATCGACTAATGTTTCTATGGGATTATGTTGACAGATGTCCAAGTTTATTGTATGACGTCTATGATCTATTTATTTCGACCATCACTTACCGCTAAAGCCATCTACCGACAAACGGCGGAAGCAAAGTTGTACACCTAATACATAATTATGTATAATTTTATATATAATTATTAGGAATTTTTTTACATTTTTTCAAACTTGATTTTTGTTCTAAAAAAAATAATGTAAAAATTATCTTTTTAATTATTTTTAATGTTTTCACATCAGTAATATTAATTCTGTTACACTAAAAAGTAATTTTACGAATGAAAAAAGGATGCATGAACATGTATGAACATATTTCATATATAATTATACATATTTATGCATATTTATACGTGTTTACATACAGGATGTCTGAAAATAATCGCCAAATACAATATTTCATGGGCAGATAGAGCGGACTAAACTGAGTCGAAAGTCCTCTACCATTTTGTAAGTTTCCCCAATAGTTAACGAGATATTAATCCTTAAAAATATCTGAATACTGCGAAGTGTATACACCTACTGATCGCTTGGCGGCAGTGGAGAGTGGGGATAGCCTGGCAAGCGTGCTGTTCGAGCTTGATGGCTTGCGTTGATGTGCGCGGCGCGGGGGGCTTGTCAGCCAATCCCCAACTCTGCGTGCCAAGCGATCGATAGGCACATACTTCGCAGTAGTAGGCCGGGCACGCGTATTAGGTATCTTTAAGGATTAATATCTCGTTAACTATTGGGGAAATTTACAAAATGGTAGAGGATTTTTCGACTTCGTTTAGTCCGCTCTACCTGCCCATGAAATATTTGGCGATTATTTCTAGACACCATATTTATATATACATATATACATATTTATACATATCATGCATGAAAAATTTTTAATCCTGAAGGTAATTAATTAAATCTCCAAATAAATACGGAGGTCAATATGATCAGACACGAATGTCGTGCGTGCATGTGCGTATATACAGATAGGCGAAAATGTAAATCAAAATCAAAATATATAAAACGAAGTCAGAACAATGTCCCTGTATATACGTGTAATTTCCGATCCGCAGGAATACATTTCTCTATGTCCCATTGAACGGAATTTGCAAGTGCGCAATCAAAGCAAGCAAATGACTAACACTATTCTGGTAGATCTAATGAAAGTGATCTACGGGAAGACTCTTGCGATTGGTTAGAACTAATACACATTCAGCAAATTCCGCTCAATAGGACAACACATTTTAGCGTACGGAATTGGAGGAATGAAACCACACAAACGTTCTGCAGTTCCGCATATCCGCAGTTCCTATCGGAACATACTTTGAGTGGTTCTCTACGTTGGTCCACTCAGTATTTTTCGGATAATTTCGTACATTGTCGGAAAACGAATGCGAAGAAAAGAAAGAAGCCTAGTTTCCACCGAAAGTAATCCAGATCAGAATGTAAGAACCAACCAACTACTAGTCGAATATTGTTGCAGTCGAACAATAGGGAAATGCTCGATTGTAGTTGGTTGGTTCTTACATTTTGATCCGAATTAAACCTTCGGTAGAAATTAGGCCAGAGATAAATAACTACAAGCATATGAGTAAAGGTTTAAACACAATAGACACAGGCAATAGGTACAGGCAACAGCCATTAGAGCTCCAATTAGAGTTCTGATTGGCTCTGGTGGCTAAGTTCGATATTATACCCCAGAGCTCTGATTAGATAGCTTGTTATTCTCTGTTCCCTGTGTCTATTGCCTGTGTTTATTGTGTTTAAAGCTTTTAAACCTGTATCAAAGAGATTAAAAATTGTTCGAAGATCTCAGACAAAGAGAAAATTAATAAGTTACGGTAATTATGGGAGGAGAATATAGAAAGAGATGGCCGATCTCACTGATTTTAATGAAAATTAGGCTCATTCGACATGTTTTTACACGAAATGAACGAATGTGGCAGAAAAAACTCCCCCTCCTCCAAGATATTAAGCGTTAAAGTTGACGACTATGGAAATTGGGAAATCTGTTAAACCGACTACACGTAGCGCTATGGCCGGTTCATAGTCGAGTTTTATTTCAAGACCGTCTTAATTAATATCTTAAGACACTAATGCAGCCTTCCGATTGGTTCGTGACTTTTTAAGTACTTAAAACGGTCTTGAATAAGATCTGACTATGAATACCGGCCTATGAGTATGCTTTCTTCATGCTTTGTAATTTCTTGCGCATGCGTTTAATGATTATTCCGTAGAGTGCACAAAATTTAAAATCAAATTAAAAAATGAATGTTACTCGTATAATGTTTCTATTATCCATAGTTTCTATTCCAAATAAATCATAATAAATTCAGGACTACACTGCCCCGAAGAAAAAAAAATAACATAGCCGCTTGGGGTCTAACCGCCTAGAAGTTACAGCCTAAATAGTGTCCGCTTGGAATATTTCTAATCCAATGAAGACAGTGGGTGTGAGAACAATCTTTTTAGAAGCAATAAAAACCCATTTGGAATTTGTAGTGTGAGGATAGTATTTCTAATTCCGCGTAAGATTCTCTTAAATACACATCGATAATTATAATTTGACTTTTGCACCTCAAAAATCAATAAAAATAGGCACGATTTAATCAATTGATTAACTCGATCAGTTTATTCAGATATTGTCGTCACGTATTATCTGTCACATATTCTAAAGACTTAAACACAATAGGCACAAGCAATAGGCGAAACAGGGAACAGGGATTTAACGAGTTATCCAATCAGATACATAATATCAAACTTACACATCAGAATTTTGATTGATTCGTTATTCCCTGTTGACTGTGCCTATTGTGTTTAAGCCTTAACAGCTTTTTTGCGTATGCATTTATACGAGAAAATAGTATCTGTTTTTAGCCACCATTTTGGATTCATATTCGTCAAACTTTGATTTTAAAATCTTTAGCTGAATATGAGCGACAAGCGACTTCATGAATACATACCTTAAAGCTAATCACATACTTTCTGTAACAATAATAGTAAGATTTTTGACCAATCGCGTTACTCGATTGTTACGGATGATCGAATTGAACAACGCGATTGATCAAAAATCTATGTTACGATTACTATTATGGAAAGTGTGTGTAACTAGCTTAAGGCTGCGTTCGGAAACACTCACGGTATGTCACTAATGCACACCAGTCGTTCGGAAATACTCATGTGTACTCGATGTGCACTAGTGTGAGATCGTTCGGAAACATCGAGAGAGTCACACCGGAATGCCACTAATCCGCGCGAAAAGCAAGGGAAACCGGTGTGAGCCGGTGTATTATGGCTGTAGCACAGACTTGCATAACACATAATGCATAGTGCATAAGGGAATCGATCAATCGAAATTCGAAATTTGGAAGGAATGACTTATATTTTTTTCTTTTTATAATCATATCAATCATTCTTTTATAATCCGCCGTCGTTCCTCTTTACAATCATTCCACCGCCTTTCTTCGCCGGTGAATTGTTTAGCTCGAGGTTAAATGTGAGCGGTGAGGTGGAATTGAGATGACACACGGAAGCCGTTCGGGCTTCATATTCATCATCCGGCACACAATACCCCCACTACTTTTCCACTGAAGTTCGAAACACACCAACGAATGATGTTTCCGACAGCCTTACTGTTACGGAAAGTATGACTAGCTTTAGGTCCTACGTACAATAAAAAAGAACTAGAAATAAAGAATAACGATTTTAACCTATCAGAAATTGGATATATTGGAATACACGATTTTTGATAGGTTGAAATCATTTATACTTTATTCCTATTCTTTATTCCTTTTATTGTGCGTAAGTTGTAGGGCTAGTTTCCATCGAGGGTTTAAATCGGATCAAAAGAAAGAAACAGCATTCAAACGAGGTGAAATTACAAAAGTAAGCAAATTTACTAGATATTGGCCAAATGAAATTATTAGTATTCTAGTTTGGGGATCTATAGATTCCCAGTATCGAAAATGTGGTACGTTCACATCATTTATAAAATTGATGTTGGTGCTGCTAATGTACGGTGACTTTCAGTGTCACGCGAAAAATGCCGGGGATGGCCTCTCTCAAGTTTTTCTGTGCTCGCGTTTTCGTGATAATAAATCTATGAATCTCTTCGTCTCGCCGCGATCTTTTGACCGTGGTGGATCACACTCAGGATAAACTAGAAGCTTTTCTGATACCTCGCCGTAATAATGTGCGAGCTAATTAAAATTAATAGTTGAACGCAATGATGACAGGTGATGCGAACTGACGTGCTGGTGGATCGAAATATGAGAGGTACGTAACGTATATGGACGATCAATAAATTATTCACGCAGGGAAAATATTCCATTTATTTCGAAGCAAGTGTCGCGACAAAATCGTCTACATTGGGGACCAATGCATATTATTTTGCTACATTCTCGATGCTTCTCCAATTCTAATCATTGGTATATTTGTATTTTTGTAATATTTTGTAATATCGTAAATCGTAAGTAACATTACGAGAATTATGTTATTGAACATCTATTGAAATTTACCTATTATTTTTCACTTTTCACTGGAGTTTCAACTGTAAAATTTAATTTTCTATAAATAGGTAACAAAGAATCATTTACATAAAGAATTATTTTAAGAACAGAGTTAAGTTCTCTCTCTCTCTTTCTCTCTTAATTTTCCTTTATTTTATAAAAGCATAAGTTAAATTTTTTATTTGAAGAGACAAAGTTCAAGGTTAATTTTAGATGCATATTTGGATTGCATTAAATTGAATCCCATATTTTTCTGTATTTTCTTGTATCTTATTGTATCTATGCATGTTTTAACGCTTCTTGAAAGACAATTGCGATTTTATTATAATAATTTAATGTCAATATAATCATTTTCATTTTTTTAAATAGCAATATGTTTTTTAACATAAATTTTTTTAATTGCATGCATTCTACTTGTACTAAAGTGAAAGTTGAAATTGATACAGCAGCAAAGTGTGATATCCTCTAATTTTTATATTCTATCATAATGAAATTATTTTTTTTTTATATATGTATGTATATATATATATATATATATATATATATATATATGTGTGTGTGTGTACACACACACACATACATACACACACACAAATGTAAATAATTGATTAAATAGAATAAATTAAATCTTGAAGCTGGAATCAAATTTTCATTAAATTTAGAATCAGTTCTTTATTTGATATTGATAAAGAGGTATTATGTATTTAACTGTTGATGAGTAAAAGCATATAATTTACTTCAAGTTAACTTTTTTATCTAAATACTATCTACACATGTTTATTTTTTAAGTATAATTTTTTTTTAATTAATAAACGATTTATTAAGATAATTTCTATAATAGTTGAAGCTAGATATTAAGTACTTAAATATTTTCATATGAATTTATATACTACATTTGTAGTCTCCATTTGAACTGTGCGCTGAATTGATTTTTCAGGCTTAGAAATGCAACTGAACTGTAGTAATATCACAAATTAAATTAATAAACAACTTAATAATTTGATACGCAATTGATATCATTTTAAAATCTTAATGTACTGAAAATCTGTAAATAAATTTAAATAATTATTTTAGTTAAGAAAGATTGCTTTAGAAATTTTCAACTGATAGAGTATTAAAATAAAAAATTTTATTTTTTCTTATATAGTACATATGCCTATATTGTTTATTTATACAATATATATACATATACTTATGTGTAATATAAAATGTGTATTATATAATTTTTAAAGGCAAATAAATATGAATCAGTAAATATGCCTCATGGCTGGAGGCAGGAACAACAGCAAGCAAAATGGAAATGTAGATAAAATACATCAGTGGCGATGCCACAATAGTCGTCATTCTTCTAGAACGCTTGAATTGTCTCTGAGTGATGAATTCAAAAAACGGAAGAGTGCGGAACAACATCGCACTATTGTCAAAAATATCAGTCTATTGCAAGATAGTATTCGGAGGTAAGAAAACGTTAAATGTTCTAATTTAACACAATTTGATTATGCTATAAAGGGTATAATAAAAAAAAATCATTTGAAATTTTTTTAATGTTATGAAATACAGTATATATTATTTGATAATATAGATTATCTGATATATTAGCGCAATTTGAAATTATTCATATTTGATTGAAATATTCTAAAGAGTGTTTATACATCTAAGCCATATATCTTGGAAACGGTTTTAGATAAATATTTCAAACAAAAGTTATAGGACATTAGAACTTTTAATGAAAATATAGACTTGACCTTGAGTGATCTTCTCAAGATTAGATCAATACAAATCGTTGTTTTCTTAAATAGAACTCCTCATTTTTTTATTGCATACTCTTGTAACTTTTCAAAACTACACTAATAATAAAATTTTTTTTTTAGTAATTTTTGTGATTATGTTTAATGATTATGAGGATTGAAAGGTATAATCCTGCCAGTATTAGCATTACCCAAGTATTAAATTTAATTTGTATTAAAAATTCATTTTTACGTAAAAATGAAAATAAGAAATACAATCACCAATGGCCTTGATCTTGACAAATGTTATTCAGGTCATGATCCTGAACAACATTCAAGAGGTTTTTAGCCGTTGGTTGGACACTTTGAGTAATACTAATGCCAGTGATACTGTAACTTTCAAGCCTTATAACTCCAAAAGTACTTAACGAAAAAATATTTTATTACAGTGTTATGAAAATATTATTATAGTGTTTTGAAAAGCTCAGGAGATAAGTTACAAGAATATGCAATAAAAAAAGAGGAATACATTTAGGAAAACAACGGTCACATTGACCTAGAGAAAGTCACTCAAGGTCAAGTCAATATTTTCATTATGTGTCCTCCTTAATGTCTTATAACTTTTATCCGATATTTTTCTATATCTAAAGCCGTTTCTGAGATATATGGCCTGGACTATGGGACTTTATAGATATCCTGTATATACATATACACATATTGTGTATATGTGTAGATGTGTTATTAATTCTTTAATTCATTTTATTCCACTCAATCCTTTTTTGCACAATTTTATCTTTTATTTTTTTGTGGGGTCAATAATTTCTTTAACTATTTTACATATGCGAAATAAAATTATTACTACTTCTAAAAAGAAGCGAATGCATTAGAACTTAAAAAGACAATGCAATAATTCTCTTTTATTATAGAATATTTACGGATTCCTTGCATTGTGATCTGAATATAATATATGGTTACAAAGTAATACATATAAATGAGTGTATTGTTAGAACAAGATCGCCACATTTATATCAAGTTCTCAAGCCTTATTTTGTTTACACTAACAAAACAATCCATTGCATTCTTGATAAAGCCGGACTTTTTCATCAGATTGAAAGTTTTCTAAGGTATTGCTGTACTACTACCGGTATATAAAAATTATAAGCAAAAGTATCATCGAGAAGAGATATTTTCGTTATTCACATCTGTCTGCATGCGTTTTATCTAACTTTGCAAAATGAGACAATTAAAATATAATTCTTTGCATGCTTTTTTTTATCTAGATAAATTATGTTCCTATTTATTTTTTTATTTTTACACAAGGTCGTATATTTTTACGTCTAATTTTTTCTGGAACAGGCAGCAACTAAATACTAAATACTTAAGATATATATTGATTGATGTATATTCTAAAATTTTTTATCGTTTTCTGTTTTATAGTAGTAAATAAAATCATTTTCTTAATATTTTTATTAACATAAGGTTTCCGGAGACAATCTCTCTGGTATGCATCCCTGAGCAAAATGAAACAATTAAATAGTGCTTTAATTTTACGATTATCTTTTTTTCGTATAACAGCATATTTCGCAAACAAATTGGATTTAATAAAAAAAAATGTGGTAATCTTACATTAACATAACTTAATTTGTCAAGTATTATTTTAAGGATGTTCTCCGACTGCAGTTGTGCTCAACCTAATGAGCACATTCACATCACTATTATGAAAATTTTTATGAAAATTTATTTCACTTTTACATAGTATAAGATATTCCATAAGTGTTAATGTGTTTATACAAGTTTTTTTATATAATATAAAATGCCTCCCGTCTTCGCTACTGCCGCCGGTCGAAAAAATAGCGACTCACTGTGTTACTTACTTTGCTTAACAATTTCTTAAAGATGAATAAAGGAAGCCATATTCAGACAAATTTCATATTATTCCTAATATCAAATTTTATATCTCATTGTTTCAAAAAATTGTTAAAAAAAACTTTTTTACAGTAAATAAAAAGACCATTTTCGAATAAGTTTCACATAGGGATCCTATATATATATATATATTGTTCGGAAAGTTCGTGCCGACTAACCTATATAATTTAATAAATATATACTAAAATTTAAATCTTCTGCGTTTCAATTTTCCTTCAACAACGAACTTTCCGAATATATATAAAACGCTTCAACTTTGAAATGAAATATTTCGATTTTTAATCCCGCTCTGGATATTGAATTTTAAAGCATATATGTTCAGGATACTAAACAAACTTATTCTGTAAGTAAAAAAAATCTAAAGAAAATGGATTTTTCGGAGAATGTCTTTAAGTAAAATAAAAATAAATGCTTCGTATGTAGCACGTTATATCATTTTTTCCTATTGAAAAAAATCTTTTGCACTGAGTGTTATGAAAGAGATTTTAAAGATCTAGTTATATTTATTGTAAAAATCATGTACGAATTTATTGTGTATGTATTTATCTTTTAATCCACACATTAAGTATGCTAAACTATTTCTGTCGTATTAATTAAAATTTCATACCTATTGCTTAAATTTTTTTATAATTATATTAAAATAAACGATGTGCGTACGTGCGTGTTATATATTTATTTAATTCACGTTGTCCTCTATTAATATTATTCATATTTATTTATGGATTGCAGGCTTTTGTACAGTAACTTGGACTTTATTCAAGAAGAACAATTGTTGGTGAAAATAATTTTGAGTACAAATTATAAATGTCAATTTTTAAATGAATTTGATACCAATACATCTTATGTACCAATACATCTTATTAATAAATCTAACAGGTTAGATTTATTAATAAATAAATTTTATTATGTTTTCAGCTTTTGATTTTAAAATAATAGTTTTTAATTAATTTAAAGAATCTTTCTTGTTTCGTTTGTCAGATTACTTATTTTATAAATCAGTTTTCTTTATCGCATTTTGTAGATTTATATTATTTACAGGATATGCGAGAAGTGTCTGACATTGAATTGTAACATACATCAGCATTTTCAGGATTATGCTGTAGCGAATGCAAGTCCTACTGCATCAGAAATGGCTGATTCTGGTTTGGACACAGGTTCAATAAGTCCACACGATAATATGACATCAGAGAATTCGAGCACGAACTTGGAGGTGACACAAGCAGCAGAATATGCTTCTGCTAATGATGATGATGATTTGAATCGAATATGTGCTGAGCAAATACGCAATAAAAGCGATCATAAGACACTTTCGTTATATAATGATCACTGCAAGTCACTTAACAGTAGCAATTATCATGAAAAGAACACAATCCAATCAGTGTCGAATGATCATAATATAACATACTCATCTCCAGAAACGGATCATCAGCTCGCAGAGAGATCGGAAAACATTCAGGAGACGAAGCTAAATGCCGAAGAGATTTTTCAGTACGAAAGTCGCATGTTAAATGAACCATTCTATGAATCGGATTGTGGCAGCGATGAAAACGAAATTTTTGAATTTATCGAGCCCATTTCTTCGGTGAATGATAAAGAAACTTCCACAAAGTGTAAATTAGAATGGAAAACACAGTCTGATACGGAGGACTCGAAAAGCATAATAGCTGAAACAAGTGGAAAATCCGATCACTCTCGTTTGACCAATGCGATTACTCATAACAATTCTTCCACAAGTGGTTATTATTTTATCGATGCATCTACTTTGAATGACGAGGTGGACATTGTGTCTATTAATATAACAAAGAACCAATATGGCAATGATAATACATCATCATATTTAACAGTTTCCTCAAATTATACGGATTGTATGGTGAACAAATTAGCTAATACCGTGGAAGAACAATCGTGTAAGTTTACACCACTTAAGACACCGTCTTTACACACTGGTCATGAACGAGTGGCAGAATTCGAACGAGAATTGAAACTCACCGAGTATTTGAAACCATTTCCAGAATTGCGTAAAATAAAACGGGTAGATTCTGCATCAGAGGAAAAGATAGAGGCGAATAAGCCGATAGAGAAAGAGTCATTGGTCGTAGAGATCAAAGAGGCGGACAGTGGGGAGAGTGCACATCCTTCCCCGTGTCCTGATAACAATACGAAGTTAAATAATCAAGAAGAGAAAATAGAAACGGTAAATAATGAACACGAAACAACAGGAAATGAAAATGAGAAAGACACGAGTGCCACTGAGGACAGGCGACCATCGCTTATTAGAAGGAATACATTCGAGCTTGATTCTACCGATGAGAAATTATCTGTTTTGAGACAAGAGTATGAACGCATGCAAGGTAGCCTTGTTTTTCAAAGCGCCATTCCACAATACTCTGGACACCGTGTAGACGGAGACTCCATTTGCAACATATCTTCCGATTCTGTAGTTCCTTCGATTACTGAATCATCGATTACGATGTTTACACCTGATGTACAAATCGCCATTAATACTCAGCATTCGATGTCATATTTATTAGACAGTCGTGAGTACAAGATTAATCAAACGCAAACACAAGCCAATTATTTACGATCCAATCTCAGTAAGTCTTGCGCGGGTTATCCAGTTATCAAAAGTGCCAGTGACAAATCTATCATAGATTGTAACATGGACTCGGATGATATATCGAATCATTGTAGTAATAGCTTGCCAATTATCTTAGACTCTATCTTAGAGAAAGATGATCGAACAGAGTCTGTAAAGAGAAATAAACGAGATGAAGCTACTCCGATCATTTCTGGTGGTGTTAGCACCTCGGATTATTCGAAACCTTCCGATAGTCCTACAGTGCGACGCAAAACAGAATCCACACCGATTGTATCGGGTGGCTCTGTGATCATGAACAAACCTGAAATCAAAATTAAGTCCTCTAGAATGTCTTCCTCTATGACTACCTGGATAGTTGACATGAGTGATTGTAATAAGGAAGAATCCAAATATCAAAACAATTCACGAAGTATGTCACAAAGCTTTTCCACTTCTGAAAGAAAACTCAAACAAAAGTCGAGTAATCGTGAAAAACACGGTAGTTTAGGTTTTTTTGTCAACTTAAAAGATGTGAACGATGATGAACTCAATAAACGTGATCACTCACTTGAGAGGAAGGAACATGATAGTAACAGCAAACCTTATTGTGAATTTTATGTAGATATCTCTGACAAAAATAATAGTGGCAAAATCAAGTCATTCGAGAAACAAGATGCAGGTGCGAAAAACAATATTTCTAACGAAGGTGAGAAGAAAAACATCTTTTCAATGTTTATCAATTTGAATGATTCGCGCGAGACTGGAGATACTGTAGTTATGGCTCCAACGCATAGACGAAGCTTTTCGACAATACCTAATAAGTTAACGGATACTAAGACGGATGATAGTAATTCTAGAGATAACAATAGCGTAGAAGACAACCAGTTACCGCAAGAACAAAAGAAAGAAAAAACGAAGCCTAGTGTCTTTATGTTTATAGAATCCGATTCTCCTGTGATGAGAAGACGGACGCTGTCTACTTCGCGACCAACACTTAAGCGGCATTCGTGGAATGTTGAGAAAATGCTACCGACAAATAACGGCTGCATAGCAAAAGAGCTTATGTTTAGAAAAGAACACAAACGTGCACACAGTATATCGATGGATAGTCGCGGCATTACAAAACAATTTCAAGCTAAGACAAGTTCGTCTAGCCATTCGCTAAGCGATGCTTACAATCATAAAAGTTTTAAGAAACTACAAGAGCGTGAGAACAACTCAAACAATATGGACACATCGTCCGAGGATGTATTCGAATTTGACATAAAGGACACTCCACCAAATTCTCATGTTGAGGTCGCAAATGAACAACTGCGCGTGAATCATCATGCATTCAAAGATATAATTCCCGGTCAAATGGAGAATTTGGAAACCAATGAAAAAGTGTATGAGGATGATCTTTCGGAGATTTCCGCTTGGGAAAAGACTTGTACAGAGAGCACAGAAGGTCACACTCGTAAAAGTGAAACATTTGATATCAGCAGTGGCAGCGGACCTTCCCCAGATAATGATAATCATTATTACGAATTTACTGATTTACTAAAGTCAAGTGTTAATGATAGATCACAACTAGTTGCTACAGGAAATAGCAGTAAGATATCGGAAACTCGCAAATCATTGAGTGAAACTATAAAAAAAATCGAGTGCGAATTGAAGGAGCCAGAATATAACGATGCAGATCACACGTACGATTGCCATTTGTTGAAGAAAACTGAGAAATTATCTAGTCATAATTTAAACAATTTACATTCAGATTCTGATAAAACAAATACTTCCAGTTTCGTACGTCTGTCGGATTTGGATAAAACGCCGACGACTAATTATGCATCGGATATGCTGACAATGAAGAATGATAGAAGCACGTATCGTATGAGCAACAGTATTCCGGAAACATCGTGGATAGAAAGCAAATTGGCGATAACGAGGAATAGTGAATTAATTAAACCAGTCTCTAAAAAGCTTATTTCCGTTATGAGCACGTCGCTTCCATCCAAACAGAAGTCTCCATTGGAAGATCTAACCGGTGATTGCGAAGCCGAAGGGATTATTTCCGAATCTGATTTTAGCAGCATGCAAAGCAGTATGGGACGTTCTGGAGCGGGTATGTGGATCGTTTAGAATTTGTTATTTAGAATTTGTTGTTTAGAACTTGAATCGATATAAACAGTAGCATAACAAAAATAATAAAACTTTAATCCTTAAACGACGCATATAATGAGACACATATAGTAGAACATCATTCGTGTCCATACGTTTTTCAATTGATCTCTTTTCTATTCCTGCACTAGCCTGCACTAGAATTCTCTTTCTTGCTTTCGATAAGTATCAGACGTATACCTATCTCATTTTAAATTCCAAAAGTGTACACTAGTTCAGTCACAGAAAACAGACCTAATAATTTTCTTTTTCTGATGTAGAAAGTAATTTTTATAATTTTTCAAAATTTTTTTTCCAATATCTACATAGTAAAATAATTTAATAGAGATCTTAAAGAACATATTGGGTATGGGAAAAAGTTCGTGGCGATTTTTTAGTAAAATTAAAGTGTTTTTCTTAGAGTATTGAAATCAATTTATTTAAACCAAATATGCTCCATTATTTTCTATAATATTTTGCCAT
>Ga0157364_1004966_pt1 | contig 13404 bp, 7 predicted proteins | sample AttsexASBM2_FD_111476 | JGI IMG/M metagenome (GOLD analysis project Ga0157364, IMG submission 111476) | Fungus gardens microbial communities from leaf cutter ant in Ribeirão Preto, State of São Paulo, Brazil - Atta sexdens ASBM2 | ecosystem: Host-associated > Fungi > Mycelium > Unclassified ... | reverse complement strand
ATGATATATATTGTCATGTGCTTTGTAACATTATATTCATGTGACATGTCATATGCCATGGTCATGTGATCCATCACCATAATCACATAATATAAAAAGAAGTAAAAAGTGCTAGAACAATGATATTAGGATACATAGTACATACATATAGTGGACACATGGACTTTAGGATAGGACAATTTAAGTGTGCATACAGACCATATACTTGAGTGTAGTAATCAAGTAAAAAACCTTTGCAGGTTCCTCTTGTAATCTCTACAAGAGCTATACTATAAGCTACTACTAAATTCCAGCTTTGAATCATTATGACTTGTGGTTGTCACAATAGACTGTCCTGGAATACTACTAAAAGAGGAAAGGAAATTTACAGCAAGTGCACAAGAAGGGCTCAAGAGTGGAGATCAACAGTGTACTTCTGGAGTTTGATGGGATTTAGTAAAGTCAAAGAGAGAGACTGTAGGGGCCAGCAGGATTAAGGAGTGACTGGTGAGGAATGAAATTACCATGGAGTTTGGTGGTAGTAGGGAGTTCCCTTACATCTACTCCCCTTCTAGTTTGCTATGCTTCAAAGCAACGGTAATAGGGCAAAACTTGATAGCTGAGAACTTGATTGCACAAATAAAATATAGGGCTTTGGAGTTCAGTCTGTAGAACTCTGTTACTCTGTCTTGTATGAACACCTCTAAGACATTCTTCCAAGAGTTTTCCTCCAAACCAAAGCCTTTCCATTTGATCAGATACTGATATCTTCATTAATGTTATTAGTTGTCCAGAATCTTCTCAACCTCTTATTTTTCTTGTCCATTTATAAGAATAGGGTCAGATGGGGGTAATAGACATCTACTAAGAATCAGATCTTTTGGTGTGGCCATAAGCTTAACCATGTTGAATACTGGATATAGTCTTTTTATTGAGAGTAGAAGCTTCAGATAATAGGCTAAAATTCCTACTTGCTTCTCAACTATATAAGGTCTGAGGTGTCTGTAGGACAATTTGGCTGATGGGTATGTAGTCTGAATGTCTGTGGAGTTGATATACATCTTATCACTGGGCTTAAAGATTGGGGCCAGAGTCTGTCAACAACCATAGTAAAGTTTCATATCTTTTTGGAACTTATAGATGGCATACTTAGTTTTATCTAGTACTGACTTCATCCACATGGAAAACTTTACAATGTTTTCCAATCTTGACTTTTATCAATGCAGTTTAAAATCTATCCTGGAGAGATGATCTGTATCCAAAAAGAACAGACATTACTGAGTAGAGGCATGAACATGATTGTTATGCTGAAACTCTACCATAGACAGGATGTGATATCAGTTGTTTTATCTTTTATTTATGAATAATTAGAAGTATTGACCCAATTTCTAGTTGACAATGCTCTATCTGCCTATCTGACTAGGAATGCTATATCATAGAGGAAGCAACTTTGATGCCCAATGTGTGGTATAACTTTTTAGTGAAATGGACAACCAACTATGGACCTCTATTCAAGATAATATGAGTGGGTAGGCTATGTAACTTCTAGATATTGTGTAAGAAGAGCCTTGTAGCACCCTCTATAATGATAGTCATGTGTATAGGAATGAAGTAAGTTCTTTTGAACACCAAGTCTATAACTATCATTACTATGTTAAAGCTCACAGACTCAGAAAGTTTAATAACAAAGTCCACACTTAGTCTCCTATCTGATAACAGAGCTAGTAGTAGGTGGAGATTTCTAAGAGACAAATGTTATGTTGGCTTAGTGTATAGGCAGAGATTACAAGTGTTAATGTATTGACCAACATACTTTGATATCTGGAGCCATCAGTAATTTTGTGAGATTAAGCCTAAAGTTTTTTATCTACTCAGATGTTCAGTAACTGTTAGACATGGTTTACATCTTATTATCTGAGATCTGGTAGGGCATCTCAGAAGTCTAGATAAGTGATTTATATGTATTATCTGAGAATACAGAAGACAGGTCAGAATGATCTTTGGTTTCAGCTTGTGTGCTATACCTCTACTAGCTGCACTAGTCACATATTTTGTAATGGAACTTGGGGACTTAACAGGTAGAGAAATACTGGAAGGTGGTGATGTGTGTTGTCACCAACACTAGAGATTTGGGTATTAGTTTTAGTCAATTTTCAGAATAAGCTAGTATAGTGTAAACTACTGGATTATATACTAGGTAGCATATCCAGGGTAGCTATCTGGAATGTAAACTGCTAAGTGAGTTACCCTGGATACTGATGATCCTCAGATGACAGGGGATAGAGTCCATGGAATTAACAAAGGCTTAGCAAGGACATCTAAGATGAACTGGAGGTGTGTAATCTATACTGGAAGAGGTTGGGAAGTGCAGATAAGGAAAAGGGAGTTATCTATGAGTTGGGACAGATGTGGTCAGACTGGGATGTGATAGTAACCTTTAAATTATGATGTAATGTGACTACTCTTCTATGGAGATCTATGATGTTTGAAATATAGATCTTATTTCTGAATAGTAACAGACTTTTATTTGTAGACTATTCTGAAGACCAACAGAGGTTTTGAGCAGCTCTTGCCACTAGTTTCTTGTATTTACCAAGTCAGTTCTCTCACTGAATATCCTCTAACAGCACTTTTTTCCCATCTTCTACAGCTAAATTTTCTAGCACCCAAACAGTGAGAAAATCTAACTTGAGAAACACTACATCTTAGTTGTTCTAGGATCCCATACCATGATTAATTCTTCTTGAAAGTGCATCAGATTTCTCTATCAATCTCCTTAAGTAGTAGTATAGCACAAAATCAAACCATGCTAAGTATAAAAATCACCAGGCTTATCTTCAGTTGAGCTTCTAAGTAGTCATGAAGTACTTGAGGTTTTTGTGGTTCATTCAAATCTTAATAGGGATAAGAGCTCCTTCTAAGAAGTGATGTTATTTGTTATGATTACTACAATTTATATCTCATGTTTTACAGATGTTCATCTTATGTTGGACATGTGTTGGGATTCATTTCATTTGTGACTCATATTTAACTGTGCCTTGTGTTATCCTCATGTTTTATCAATTAGTGCCTCATGTAGTAGTGGAGGCTTCATTATGTTTTCCTTATTCCTCTCTCATTGTTTCCTCAAGAATATCTAATTTATTCCTCATAGTCTTTAGGTATATATAGTTGTAAATACAGTCCTGTATTCTTATACTTTACCAATTGATCATCTCCTTACTCTTTTCTCAAGTCTTTGCCTTAGTTATAACCTGAGCCAAGCTTAGGATTGTAACATCATTCTTCTAGTATGCTGATGATTATGAGCATTTTTTTATTGTGTATTTTGTAGTTATGCTCTACTGGGGACAGAAACTTACTAAGGAAGGTGACTGGGTGCCACTTATTATCTTTTTTGAGGCCTAGAAGAGCATAGCTCCTATTGCAAATTCAGAGCTATCAACTTTAATATAGAAGGAAGTAGAAATATCTGAGGAGATTAGCACAGAGGCTATGGTGACAGCATCTTTCAGTGCCTCAAAGACTGCTTGTTATATAGTGTTCCAGCTCCATGTACTGTTATTATGTTATGCACAGTTTACACTAGGAGATAAAAGCCCACAGGGTCAGCTCAGAAATGTACAGAGTGTGGAAACTCTATTTAATAAGCTTAGTGATATGGACTTGTCAGAACAATCTTGGCTTCAGCTTATATGCTATGCTGTCTGTCTGTCATATAGTAATAACTTCAGATAAATGGATAGAGTCTGAAAGAGAGAGTTGAGTACTGATAGTGGTGTATTGCTATTGAACACCAGGGAATGAGTTCAATAGAGATTATCTTTGTCTATTATCAGACTAGCAAATTATAGTATAACTACTAATCTTATGTACAAGTCAGATAGTTAGGAGATACTTGGAGGCTTCAGTGTATAGCCCCAAGTAGAGGTTTTATGTTTCAGTGTTGAAACACTGAAAGAGACCAGATAGGAGAACTCTATCATAGAAGACTGAATACTTGAAGTGTTATAAGATGGTTATATCACTGCTACAGGAACATGTTGCAGGAAAGATGGCTGTTATGGAAGATAGGCTTTTGTCAGACATGTTGGGAAGATATCATCACTACAGAGAATAGTCTTCTAAGTAGATGGACTTAGTATATGACATACTACTAGTAATATCAAACAGAGAATAACTGATATTAGAGAAACTGTGAATGAACCTCTGATAGAAATTAGTAAATCCCAGAAATGCCTGCAGTTCTGTATGAGTGATTAGGGTAGGCCAGTCTTGGATGCTAGCTACTTTTATGGAGTCTATCTCAACTTGATTCTCTGAAATAACTAGATCCAGATACTCAATATGCTCTCTGTCAAATTCACACTTTTTGGGGCACAGAAACAACTTGTGCTCTACTAAGACCTCTAAAACCTGGCAAATAGCTTTATAGTATTTTCTAGTGTCCAGGTAAAGATGAGAATGCTGTACAGGTATAAAATCATGATTTCTTCTGCTGTAAGGTTCCAAAAGATGTTATTCATCATAGTTTGGAATGTGGGAGAGCTATTTGTCATACTGAAAAGCATTACAAGAGGTTCAAAAAGACTGTGGTTAGTGTGAAAGACAGCCTTTCACTTATCATCAGGCTTGATGCAGACATTGTTGAACTCCCAGTATATATTCAACTTGGTATTAGGTAATGAATTTATCTGGAGGAAGAAACCATCTGCAGGAAAATTTGCAGAAGATATCAGAAGAGTATGGGAACATTCTCTGATACATGTGGATGAAATTTCAGGGTGACCTTGGCTTTAGCAGATAAGCTATACCTTTGCTTGTCATAACAGCTATATTTCAGATGGAAATTGTAATAAGAAATAAACCATTATGGAAGTCAGACTTCTGAGCATAGACACTTAGTATAATGCACTATGATAGATGATTTTCAAGCTAAGTAATTACAAAGTATTTACTTGTCTTGAGTGCTAATACTAAGTCTATCTAAGGATTGAAGAAGATAAGTAAGTACTCTAGGTACACTAAATTTCCAGGAAATTATGTCTGGAGTTTCATAGACATCATAAGAAGCCATGTGATCAGTAATTGAGTAATCTGACATAGAATGAAGCTGGGTTGATCCATATCAGAAGTAGTATATAAGCTAGAAGGAGAATATCTACTTTTGCAGATATTTTGGGTAGAGCAGAGCTTAGGTAATTGCTATCTGTGATGTAGTTAGATGTGATAGATGTGCTTGGATAGTATGTAACAAACTGTTTTATTTTTTAATAAATTTTTCTTTTTAATTTTTCTTACTAATAATTGATCACTTCTATTATCAATACTTAAAGTAAATTTTTCCATTTTTCTCTGAGTTGTTGACTACTATATTAAGTATTAAAGTAAGTTATATCTATTGCATTTACTTAGATCATTTTTATAAGCTCTATCTAGTTACTTATTACATCATACTACAATAGGTAGAGTTCTTTAATACAGTTGTCAACTACTATATTAAACACTAAGTTACTTACTATATTATACTGCAATAGATTATGAACCCCAACTCAAATCTCAACTAAAACAATAAATAAGCTTAGCATCAAAACACATACATGTATTTACTACTGTAATAGCTAACATAAACCTTGTATTCGAGTTAACATAAGAGAACTCAATAGAGTTCTAAATACAAAGTGTCTACCTTATATACCCTAGGCTACTGGTCCATGCTACACTAATCTTAGCCTATTCTAAAGGCTATACATACTATATACTATTGACATGTAGAATAATATCATTATTCTGAAATCTTCTACATTCTTTTGTGTGACATGTGATCATGTGACAATGACATGTGACAGCATTCATGTGACAAGTGACAATTTGTGACAGTCATGCTATCCCTTAACTCTAAGTCCAGAAAAATAAAATAAAATAAAAAATAGAGTAAAATGAGAAAAGGAAATGTAAATAAATAGAGTCTACTATCTTCAACTCTGATACTATCCATCTTTGCTAACATTAACAAATTTGATAGCACTAACTGGCTAGTATAGAGCAATATAAATTATATAGCTGCCAAACTGAAGAGAATATAAGAATACTTAGATAGAACTATTAATAACCCAAAATCAAACATAACTAATAAATTATCTAAGAATCCCACCAAAATATCCCTCCTAAATAAAAATCTAACTGTGTGGAATGATCTAAATCCATCACTAGATGAATGGGAAACATGAAATATATGAATAATAGTCTTTGTTGCTTACAACCTTGCAGGGTTAGAAGTTATAATGAATGGCAATGTGGCTAATGCATAAGAGTCCTTTACATTCTAGTATGAAGCCTAATGCTGTAAGAGAACCTGTTAGAGCAACTAGATAAAGACTATAATAATTTAGCAAAGTTTGTAAAAGGACTCTTTACTACTACCAAACCCCATGGTGATTTTATCCCTTATTAGTTACTCTTGAACTCCATTAGCTCTTATAGTCTCTTTCTTTTACCCTATCAAACTCTGCCAAACTTTATAAATACATTGTCAACCTCTACTCTTAAGCCCTTCTCATGTACTTGTTATAAATTCTTTCTTTTCCTTTTCTGGAAGTATTTTAGTTGTTTGTATTAGAGTTCTCTCCTTATATTAGCACTGTTTTGCTGAATTAGAATAGACTTTTTAGTATTTAGAATAATTGCCACCTCCAGAAGTTCCCATTCTGTTCTCTTAGAACTTTCTAGAGATACACACTGATTATACTTATTTATTATGATAATATACTTAGGAATTCCTGAAGATAATCAAGTTTGTATAAACACTATGAACCCTACTAGTTGTCCTAACAGAGTTTACAACTCTAGAGAAATTCTAAGTATTATTGTCTAATAATGTTATATATATAACTCACCTCCAGAGAAATCCTAAGAGAACAAGATAGATTTTTCTAGGTACTAAGATGTCTATACCAATTAAGTAGAACATTAGGTAAAATATTTAGTAACCTAACTACAGAATGATAAAGTTATATGGTTAGGAACCTTAGTGGAATATTGTTAGACAGTGGGAGCTTATTAGTCAATGACTGGAGGTGGTGGATCAATAGTTGTGAGAGAATGAATAAGCATCTGCAGTGGTACTTTGAAAGTTAAGAGAGTCTAATAGTATTGTGGTAGAATATTAGTGTAGAGCTTGGGAAACAAGATAACTGTGGAGTTGACATGGGCTTTAGCAGGTGCTATAGACTCAAATTCAGACAAAGTAGAAGATCTCCTTATAGAACCCAATTTTTTACCATGCCTAGCTAAGTGAGTTGTTTGTCAGGTGCAGTTTACACCAGGTGTTATGAACTAAAGCTCAAAGTGTTTAAGCAATAGAACAACTCTTGTATTGAGTAGCACAAGAGAACTCGATAGAGTTCCTAGTACAAAGTAGTCTACCTTATATACTACTACTCATGGTCCATGCTCACTACTGTGCATCCTACCCTAAATGACCATGTGTATAACATGAGGCCAACATGTGTTGTCCATGTTGTATGACATCACTTTATTTTAGAACCTTCTACTCCATTCTCTCAAGTCCCGTGATCAGTTTTGTGACTATGCCATCAACTTGTGACTGATGTGACAGCGTGACTGATAAACCCTAACCCGAGTTATTCTAAAAATAGAAAAGAAAAGAAAAATAAAAATAAAAATAAAATAAAGTGAAAAGAGAAAATAAAAAATGAAGTCCATCGTCAATGATCTTGATACCAGGGGTGAAAGTCTGCGAAATAGACTCGGAGATGTGCAGACTAGTGGAATGACCTTGGCTTTAGCTTATGTGCTATGCCATTTGTCTGCTGCATGGTCACAATTTCAGATAATAGGAAGAAGTCCAAGATGGAAGTGAGTGCTGATTTAGTGTGTCATCATTGAACACTGGGGATCAAGTTCAATAAGAGTTTATCTTCGTTGATTATCAGACTAGCAAATTACAGTATAACTACTAGTCTTATATACAAGTTTATACTATAGGAGATGCTTGGGGTTTTGTTGTGGCAACCACTAGTCACAAAGACTAATAGTAACATAAGCAATAAATCTCTCAGTAGGATATCAAGTGAGAATCACAAGAGAACTCGACAAGGAGTCTCTGCTGAATTGCTACCCTATTTATATAAATTACACATGGTCCATGCTACTAATAATTACTCCTGCCCTAATGTTCATGTGTCATCCATGAGTGTACTATGTGTACACCATGAGGTAGCTATGCAGTTAACATGCTCCTTGATATCATTTATCTAGACTGCTCTAGCCTGCTTCTAAGCCTATGACCTCACATCATGTGACAAGTCATGTGACTTCAGTCACATGCCTCTTCATTGTCAATAAAAAGAAAAAGAAATTCAAAAGAAAAGAATATAAAATCAAGAAAAATAGATAAAAGAAAAAGAAAAATGTTTAGTCCTTATGCAGATCATAATAGGTTTCAGTGGTATAGGCCTATTGCCCTGAGCAGAGGTTTCAGTGTTAAGACACTGACAGGAGTATAACTCGGCCATGGAGGGCCGAGTCATATAGGAGTATCTCTGTTATGGCAGACTATCCAGATAATTGCACCACTGCTATGAGGCATGTTATGAGTAAGATAGCTACTGTAGAAGGCAGGCTTTAGCTGTTGACAAGGAATGTACTATGGGGATGTGTTTTCCAGATGAGTGGACTTGGCATATGACATTATTTTCTAGTATAAGCTAGTTTATCTTATATACTATAGACTATGGTCTGTACACATACTACAACTAGCCTACTCTAAAGTCCATATGCTTTCTATAAGGCAACATGTCATTGTCATGCTATATATAAAAGGAAAATAAAAAAATAAAAGAGAAAAAGAATAAAATAAAGTTAAGTCTAATATTTACAACTCTGACATAAATCTTCTCAGCTACATGCTCTGTGGACTTTTATATAGACTTCACTACTCTCCTAAATCCCATAAACTTTACTACTACTGTCAAATTCAAGAATAGTAGGCTTGTTTCTTTTTTATTTTTCTTCTATTATTTAAATCTCTTCTATTTTCTACTTTGACTCTTCTCTCTTCCCTTCCCTTCTTTTCTTATTCTGGACTTAGCAAAAAAGAATAATGTGATACCACAGTCATAGTCACATGACCTTGTGACACATCAGAAAAGTAATGTTATATATTATATGAGATGATAACTCTTATTTACATGACTTATAATATTTAGGATAAGCTAGATGTGAAATACTAACCAAGCACTAAAGGTATATGCCTGTACTAGGAACTCTACTGAGTTTACTTGTGTTAAATAATACAAGTTCCTCTTTTATCCTAACTTAGAGATTTAAGTCATAATAACTATTCTATATTCTAAATTACTGCTACTGAATCTACAGGCTTTGCTATTATAGAACTCAAACTCTATACCCATACCCCATACTTTCAGAACTATACCCCATCTTTTCAGGTAATATTCTAGATATTTCTACTCAGATTCCTAACTATCTACTCACTATTATTCTGATGTTATCTTAGTATTGTTTTGCCAGATTGTAATAAACAGTAGGAGTATTTAGAATATTGGCTATTTTTAGAGAATCTCATTTCATTCTCTCAGGTTTTTCTGAAGATGAGTAATGCTCAGTTATTAGTTACTACAAGATATTTCTGAAGATTGTAAATTCTGTGTAATCTCACAAACTTCACTCAGTTGCCTTAGCAAATGCCAACTAGTTATCTACTAGGCAAAATAAGATCTTTCAAACACCATATTTGCTAAAGAATCCAATTTCTTCCAACATATTACTATTTTCTACTCAAAGTGGAATCAGGCCATTGCAAGTTATTTATGGTTTTAATGTATAATACATTGAAGACAAGTTAATCAAGAAATCTTATTACTAGACTACAAATACATACAAACTGTTTAAATAAGAATTATACCATTGTAAAAACTAGATCAAACTTAGGAAGAGTTACTTTTCAAACCTAAACCTAAAGTTACTATTCCAACTCTGCTCCAAATCCTAAAAGTATGGTATATAATGAGAAAAACAAGTTGGTTTGTTCATACTAAGAGTTAAGTTAAGAAAAGAATTTTGTATTAGATTAACATAAAAGAGCTCAATAAAGTTTCTAGTACAAAGTGTCTATCTTATATATATATACACTAGCTACTTAGTCTGTGCAAGGATAATACTAACCTATTCTAAAGACCATGTATTATTCATAAGATTAACATGTGGTAAACATGTTGTATGATGTCATTGTTTTAGAACCTTTTATATCTTTCTGTATGATATATGTGACTAATTTGTAACACATTGTCATGCTGTGTGACAGTTTGTGACATCACACTAGTCTCTAACCCTAAGTTTAAAATATGAAAATAAAAATAAAAATAAGAAAGAATAAAAAGTAAAGTAAAGTCCACTATCTTCAATTCTGATAGAGGATACTATAGAGCTCATGAAAGACTAGTTATAAAGAATAGATACTCATGAGTATGGCTAGGATCTTCATAGATGCCTAGACAATAAAACAAGACAAGAATCTAAGTGATTAGAAGTAGAAAACTCTAGAAATAGGCTTATAAGTAGAAATAGCTGATGGAGATAACCAAAAATAAAGAGAAATAGCACTTGTAAGCAGAAAAAGACTGGTGTCAGATTGGGAATGGAGAGAAGGCCATATGCTCCCAAGATCTCAGAAGGCTTTCTTATTGTTTCAGATTACATTCTATATTTGTATTCTCTGTATTTTTAGGATAATATATAAGCCATAAGTTGAGAGAAGCAAAAGGAGAGAACTCCTATAAAAACTCCTACTTGTGAGTGGTTTACTTGCTATTTCTCAAGTATGTAATTTTAGTACTAACCTATTACTTTCAAACAAGTTTGGATTGTTCTAGCAGCCTGAGAAAGGCTAGTGAGATGAGTGTTAGTTAATATTATCAGTCATAAGGTTTGACTTGAGGAGTGCCTTTGAAGTATATTACCTAGGATAAATAGTATTGTTGTAAGCTCTTAAGGAGCTATACAATCTATTTACTAAATTTTCTAAGAGAGCTTGTTACATAGTATAAGGTTTACTGTTTAAAAGTGTTTTATATTTATGAGTACTCTTTGAGGGGATTTATATGTTCTAACCTTCTAATATTCTTGTTTCCATCTTCTCTATAAGTTTCTAATACTAATTTTATCTTCTTTGAATTCTTTAGTATGTAGTTAAGTCAAAAAAGAAATCTTATATTGGTTAATACAAGAGAACTTGGTAGAGTTTCCAGTACAGGTGTGTCTACTCTATATATCTCTGGTATATGGTCTGTATATACTCTACATCTAGCCTACTCTAATTGTTATAAGTTTATATAGATAAGAGTCATTGTCTCCTATAATATATAATATCACCTTTCTGACATGTTACATGATGTTGTGACTGTAACTATGACATGTGTGACTGAAATATGACATTCATATGTAACATCACATTGTTCCTCTTTTACTAAGTCTAAGAATAGAATAATAGAAAATAAAAAAGACTTAGATAAGAAGAGAAACAAGAAAGAAACAAGTCCACCATCTTTGATTCTGACATTACCAGCATAATCATAGAGGACTTGAAAGATTTTATCTGACCCATACAGAGATTCTTAGCAATGAATGCATCCAGCTTAGATTACTTTGCAGAGGATAAAGAGTAGACCTTAGATATTATAAGCTTAGCTTCAGAGACTAGTTTGATAATATGATCCCACTTGCTGTGGTCTAGGAGAGTGTCAAAGTTCTCCTTGGTAAATACAGATTCACACTAGAAAGAGGTAGCTGCTACTTGAAGGTTAAGAGCCAAAGATTCTGCACACTACTGAGTCATGTAAAATTGGTTACCTAGCTCTTTCTAGTACTCAACAGGAGTCTGTAGAGTTTGGAATACTTTTTTTCAATTGTCTACCAAGATTAAAAATAGATCAGACCTATACATATTAAGGGCATATTTCTAATATTTTTTGGCCTTCCAAATATCTTGGCAACTAATATAGTATACAGAACATTGTGTTATAACTACTTCATCTTTTTTTCCAGTTTACCTTGGAGTTGTGATTTTTCAACTATGTGAAACTGAGAATAAGGTCTTGCTTATCTAGACTTGAAACCACAAGCAAAGCCCACTTAGAGTATAACTAGTAGCACAAGACTATATCTACTATCTTGGATATCTAATTGTCCTTATTTGGATACTGTTAATATTAAAGACTGGTATAGGCTTGGAGAGCTTATGGGTGTTCATATAGGTGTTCATAATAACAAAGAGATATAAGGTGTCATAGTATGCTTGAACTCTTATATTTTATTTTGATATTCTTTTCCTTTTATCTATTTGATTTGATTTCTCTTTTTCTTTTATTTCTTGGAAGATAAAGAGGCAAAAAAACACTTCTTTCTCTCTTACTACCATCTTGCATAGTAGTGCTCATAAGAAAATTAGTGAATACATCTCTTTCTATATCTACTAAAGTTCTATCAACCAACCTAATGGCTCAAATCCCAGCTAATATGGATATGGATATTAACATTGACATTTCAAGAGGAAGATCAGCCTTGTCTTTCAGTAAAAGCTCAAGAGAATCATCTATGCATTCAAATGCATCCTCTGTCTTATATCATACAAGAATGGAAATACAAAGCAATAACTTTCTCTGGAGTGAACAAGTTAAAGCTGAGGAGATTGCTTTTTCATATGCTATAAATGCAAAGGAGGATAATATACCAGTCAAGCAGATAGTTAACAACAGCACTAAGGCAGGAGTACAATGTGAAATCAATGAGGCTCCAGCCCTAAACAACACACTTTCTCCATGAGGTGAGAGTGAGATAATTGATAATGCTAACATATGTATGCAACAAGAGTTTTACAAAGTTCTATTGTTATATGATATCAATTAGCTGGTAGAACCTAATGCTTGGGATGGTGAAGCATGTCAAATTTCTATTTTTGGAACAATGGAGTTTTTGGAAATTGATATGAAGAACATTTTCACATTATTATTACATATAGCAAACTATATTAAAAACAAAATGTTATAGAACGCTTTGGACATGAATAATTTTTATTTTCTTTTTCTTTTATTTTCTGACTTTATAGAAATTTTTCTTTTCTTTTTCTTTTTCTTTTCTTTTGGATGATGAAGAGGCACATGACACTGCAGTCACATGACATGTCACATGATGTGACGTCATAAGCCTAGAAGACGGTGGAAGGATCTAGAAGATGACGTCAGGGCACATGTATACAACATGGTGGCCTTAAGGCAGACATGAGGTAGAGGTATGGACATAAGGGTAGGCTTAAGTATTGGTAGCACGGACCAAGCATGTTTTGTATATATAGAACTCTAATTTAGCAGAGACTCCTTGTCAAGTTCT
>Ga0157364_1004965_pt1 | contig 13404 bp, 9 predicted proteins | sample AttsexASBM2_FD_111476 | JGI IMG/M metagenome (GOLD analysis project Ga0157364, IMG submission 111476) | Fungus gardens microbial communities from leaf cutter ant in Ribeirão Preto, State of São Paulo, Brazil - Atta sexdens ASBM2 | ecosystem: Host-associated > Fungi > Mycelium > Unclassified ... | reverse complement strand
AATTGGATTACTCAAATGGAACATTACAACGGCTATATACAATTATACTGATGTATTCAGAAGTAGTCTCGCTGAGAAAAATGCTTTGTAAAATTTATTTGAAAAATATATGCGCTAAATAATTATTTATTTTCTCTGTATATACGATATTTGCTTTTCTCAATAATGTATTTAATATTTCTAGTGATAAATAACATGAATGATTTCAATTTCAATTATCAAATAATAAAATCGTACTCGACAAGGTATTTGTGTGCTTTATACGAACATGTATTCGTTTACGTGAGCGACTGGCAAACCGTTATTATTGACTCGGTAATAATGCGTCGTTTAACCATTCACAATTGCAATTTCATATTAACGATAATTATATCGTTGAAATTTATGCCTCGATAATACTATCTTGTTATTTATAATATCGATTTAGCGCCTGAAAACGAAAAACTTATGTACATAGTAAGTTGGTGTGTAACCTCAGTTATTAAATTTGTGTATATTTTATTTTTGGTGTCAGCATTTTTATTTATCTATATTAATTATTAGATAATTCTATCTAATATATTATTATAGACTTGTACAGTAGAACACAGAGAGATTAACCTTTGAACTCGAAAATTGTATTCGCGATCTGACATTTTTGCTATCGCAAATAGTATTGGATTGTCCGGAAAGTTCGTGCCGATGTTGAAGGAAAATTGAAACGTAGAAAATTTAAATTTTAGTATACATTTATTAAATTATATAGGTTAGTCTATATAAATTATATAGGCACGAACTTTCCGGATAACCCAATATATCATCATAATTGTGATCATAATAGACAGCATTAACAAAGTTGCTCGATTTCTGTAAATTTTACGATAAACAAGAAGAATCATAATGTAACAAAAATCCGACAGATGTAATTATTAAATTGACAATAAATAAAAATGTATTTGAAAGTACTTGTGTGTGTGGAATCAAAAAAGCCGTAGGAAATTGCTTAATTAAAGTTTATTAACTAAAGTATACCTTAATATAATAGTATCAATAGACATCCAAAAGGAATTTCATTGATGTGTGAAAGTATCGCTGGACACGGTATTATTTTCCTTAACAAAGAGTAGCTATTACCTAATGTAAAATCAGGAAACCTGTTCATCACTGTCATAATGACATATTAATATTTTGAACCTAATCATTGTAATTTTTGCCAAACCAAAGAAGAAGAACTCTTTCGATGATCCCGTATTTGAGTAATAACTAAATGAAAAAATAATGAGAAAAGAAAGAATAAGGGCAGGACAAGGACAGAGAAATAAACAGAAAGAGAAAGAGAGAGAGAGAGAGAGGGGGGGGGAAAGAGACAATAAGATCGTGAGAAGAGAAAGGCGCAGGTGGAGAAGACAACGGAGAGGAAGCAAAAGAAAAAGGATGAGGAAGAGGACGCGAAGAAACAAGAGGAGTTGAAGAAGAGGAAGACGAAGTGGCGGACGCTGTGCTGAACCACGTGATCGTAGAGCGTTTTAATTGGTCGGGAGCGCGATCCACGCTGTGATGGAGGGAGGACGAGATAAACCAGGCAGATAGGTGGAACATGGGGGGACGAGTGGAACCGAGGGGGGTGACTGACGGGGTAAGGGAAGGGCGAACAGCATTCGTTAGGGTTGCAACGTGGATTAGACGATCGCGAGGTCGTACCGAGGAGGACCGTTGCGAGGGCGGGCGCTGTTTCTGCCCCACCAGCAACACCTTTCAGGATGGAAACGTACTCGCGAGGTTCCTTAGGAACGGCCACTCGACGCACTCTCCTGGGGCACGCGCACGCACGCACGGCCCACGCATACAGACGCGTATTCGCGCGGCGGTAGGGGGGCAACGGGAAAAGTGTGAGAGAGAAAGGACAGAGGGAGAGAGAGTACGCGCGAAAGAAAGACAGAGAGAAAGAAAGGAGAAGGAGGAGAAGAAGGAGAACGAGAATGAAAAGAAAAAGTGAGAAAGAGATACCAATCCGGCTCGCCTCCGTAGCTGAGCCGCTCCTCTCTTATATGGGGGACGAAAAAGCTCAGTTATAATTGTTGCACGCCGCGAGGTGCATCTCGGAGTCCCTCCGATAATTGTTACCTCCTTCCGCGTGGCTGGCGGTTCGGCGACGCCGCGACGGACGCGTATCGGACGACATCAGAGTGAGAGAATCCGCGTTCGTCGCGTCCTCGACCGACCTCGTTATCGACTGACCTCCTCCACCTCGTCCGCGGCCGAGCGGCAGCCACAGAAATTACTGTGATTACCGGGATATACGAGGGCTCGTGGAGCACTCGGAGCGGATTGCCGCCGAGCACTGTTGCGGCCGATGCACCTGCGAACGTCATCCGGGAAGCGTCTCTCTACACGCGTGAATCCAAAGCTGTGGCTGAGTCACGATCGTTGAAGAAGCGGATCGAGTCTCGTCGAATAGGATCGACGATAATCCTTTACGATCGCGAGTGAATTTTTTAAAAGCTCGCGATTCTCGGAGCAGAAAAGGCTTGGAAATGAATTGCGCATATCAATATTCGCATAACGGTCATCCGCAAAATGTGATGACGATCGCGCCGACGGCACCGCAGCAGGGTCTACATCCCGTGCAGGAAACAGAGTATCTCGAGGTAGGAGAGATGTCGATGTATATTATATGTTTAAGGATGTCATGCTCGCGGAAATTTGACTTAATTCTGGCGACACATTGAGGACGAAGAAAAGCGATTTAAAACTCCACGAGTGTCTCGCCAAGCGGATGATTCAAGCCTTTTCGCAGCTTACTTTCATAATGAGTGAGGGCGGTTCTAAAGCGCCCCTTCGTTAATTGTTCATCTCCCGACATCTAACACGCAGAGGGTTCGATACGGGATCATCAGGTCGCCGTAACCAGCCATTTTCGATCAATTCATTGGCGGAAAATTCAATTCGTCCGATTGCCAATCGGATCTCTCGATTGAATTTGTTGAAAATGGAAATATGGATACCAGCTTTGCTTTCGTTAGGAATATCAGCTACGTCAATTACCGTTCCAATAACGCTCTTAATTTAATCGCAAGCTGCCATGCTAATTGTAATCGGAAAATTCTAAAAATCGCGAATAAATTTCAATCACAAGCTGACCCACGGGAAAGGAAGTTGACAGGATATTTCGTTTACTTAAAAACACTCATCGTTAACGATCCGAAGAAACGTGTGGCGTGCCAATAATAAATCGCGGTCGATCGACTCGCGCGAAAGGTTGCGAAAAAAGTCCGCTTTCACGCGGCCAAGGCGACGAACGAGGAATCGCCATAGAACCGAGGAGGAAGGTAAAGGAAGATGAAAAGAGAGATGTAGCTGGGGGATATTAATATAAGGGCTCGATACGTAATTATAGTGATTACCGTATTGCCGGGGGGCGGACGAGGGCGTCCCTCAGTTTGCACGTCATTTCGCGATCTCAACTTCCAACGAACATGCGCGCGAATTTGTCGGCGCGGGTCCTTGGCCAAGCTAATTGTTTCCCCCTTTCGCGCCAAACTTTCGCGCATCAACTACTACTCCGCATACTTTCCTCTATATACGTATTCCCGACACGCGCGCCTCGAGAGAGAGAGAGAGAGAGAGAGAGAGAGAGAGAAAGAGAGAGACAAAGGATCGCGTACCGGATATTCGACGTTTAACGATGAGACGCGTTTAAAACGCGTTCAAATGACGTGACATTTCGCTCGCGGCGATCATCTTGCTCTCGTTTTCTGAGCAGTATCCGACAAAACGTGCCGATCGTTAGAAATATGAATCAGGTAGAGCTATCTATTAGGATCAAAAAAAATTAGGATCAAAAATGTAATGTCGTAAAACGCAACACTTATTCACGGCTTGTGTAATAAATTACATTGCGCAACGAATATTTTTGCTTTTGGACGTTTTATATCGATTGCTATTCATAGCAATAAATCTGCTAGAAATCAATAAATCTGCTAGAAATCAATAAATCTACGCCTATATATTAATATAGTTACATTTAATTAAAAGTTTTTCGTCGCGTCAAATTGTCAAGGTGCTTTGCGGGATATCATTATGAACTTTTTACTCTTTTCTTAATTATTATATAGTTATTAACATTATCATTAACATTATCAATTAATTATAGCGGCACGTGTGTCAACCCCTACCGTTTAAGCATCTGCGTCTACATTGCATTATATATAATGCAAAAATCTTTTATGAAATTATATTCTCAGTTATCTCCCGATAACTTATCTATATTATCTTATTTCATCTACGGGTTATTAAAGAATCATAATTTTCTTCTCTCGTGCTACGTTCTCGCGAATTATCCATATTTAAATGTCACACTTAATTTACTTTAATTATGCATGCAAAAATGCATAGTAGCTGCTTATGCAAAGACTAAAAAGTCAGGTATTATACATACGTCCTTAATGTTTTAATTATATAATCACGATGTTCTAAATATATTTCCTTATATCTGTTATATGACTGAATGTGACTACAAAAACGGGATCTGTTAATTAATTCGATCGAGCGTATTCAGATTAGACAGACTAATAATAAATCACTTCAGGTCTTATCTCTTTTTGTTTTTTTTTTTCATACCAAGCATAAGGGCTAAATTTATATAGATCGATACAAGCCGCAGCATCCAATAACTTGTTCAACGTTATTATCCCTCTCCGTTCCATCTTTTATCTACATCTAATATACTCGGAATACGAGCAGAGAAAGGCAATAATATCGAGGGCAGCTGGATAAATCGAGAAAAGATATTTATTTCGATCGATTTCCTCGTGAAATGGGGTGCGCCTTATTTGCGTCGCTCCTCCAACGTTCGCGGTCGGCGGAAAGAAGCGACGCGTGAATTACGGGGAGGGTTGTCTCCTCTCCACCCCATAAATCTGGTCAGCGGACGGAGGTACAGGCGGGCGGTCGGGCGTCTCTCTATCCCGAAGCACGATGTAGACAGAATCTCGACTTACGCCCCAGCATCGGCCACGGCAGCGAGTCCGTAAATCAGTCCCGAACGAGTTTCTCCATGTTCTGTTTCGCGGCGAGATACGCCACTCGATCTTAAAAGCGTACTTTCCCCGTGATTCTGCGATATATAGTTGCGTGTATTCGTTATTGAACATTGTGTAGATGGCTCATGGAATCTATTATTTTGATGATCATTTTCCGAGATTAATTTCCATGTGATGATTCCTTTATCGTCAGAGCAATTTGAAATTTGGAAATGTAGAACGTTCCTCGGCAGATTTGTAGAAGCGTCACGAAACGCCACAGCGGATGTCGGCACATCAATGAACGATCGTCTTGCGTCTGCGTCCTTCGGTCTGGTTTCGGCAAAGGCTTATACCTATAACGCCGTTAGCAGATAGTAGACAAGATCTGGCTTCAACTTGGTAAGGTGAATCTTCATTTTCGATGCTGCCAGCCGCCACGCACGGAGCTGGTTCCTTGGTAATTATTAGTCCATCAGCATCTCTCGATGGCCACATGGCCGTGTGAGAGGTAAGAACCGAGCTGGTCCCAACGCGGACCATCCTCGCTACGCGAGACCGCCCTGTCATTATCCGCCCCCGTGAGGCCCGTAAGGGCCCCCATTTCCCTTTCAACCCCGTCTCTGCCAATCAACGATCCATCATCGAGAGATCGGATGTCGGCTACGTCGATCTATCGCGCCATCGAGAACGACGTCACGATCGGTAGTCAATCGACGCTAATCATTTTTCAACGACGCCGAATATCCATATATTAGTGTCGAATTAAACGCTGTCTATTCTCCAAAAGTATCGGGACGCACGATTCATCTTCATGGTCCAAGGGGGGGAGGGTTCACGTTTACGCGTGCGGACGCAATAAATCTAGAGAAACGCTCTCGTGCGGGAATCTGAAAACGAGGAAACTCGATAGCTACTAGCAACTGCTTCCACGCGCGCGGCCCAACGCCATTTGTCCTTGCCGCGAGCGTTAACGCCCGTCTTTGGTTCTGTTCATTGTAAAACATCCCTTTTCGCCCTCCCCCCCCCCCTCCCCTCCGCGCCCATCGCCGTCCTACTCCGTGATACGCAAGGGCGTGGGCGGGTCGCACCTTTTGTGCGCCAGTGGCACGCGATGTACGCATAATCGCCGTCAGGATTCGTAGCGGGTGGCGACTGATAACGTTCCCTCGTTCCGTGAACCTATTCCTTTCTCACCTTACGTCCATCTATCGATTACTCGGAGCGTCTATTTCGAGAATACCATTTAATGTAAATATTATCTGGGATATGATGGTACGAAATCACGTTGACCGCAGATGGTTATTCTAATACAAAATATTGGGTTGTCCGCAAAGCCGACTAACCTATATAATTTAATAAATGTATACTAAAATTTAAATCTTCTGCGTTTCAATTTTCCTTCAATATCGGCACGAACTTTCCGGACAACCCAATACACCGAGAATCGTAAAAAAATCAGATAGAATTGCGCAGTAATGTAATTATATCAGACAAACTTGCGTTATTTGCGATTTAGAAAAAAAAAAACAAATTAAGTATATTTAAATTGGAGCATGGAAGGAACGATTTTGTTGAAAGATCTAAAATTTTGCTGCATATAGATTTGACAATAATTGTGTTAGATTACTAAAATAATTTTTGTTGACAACTTAAACTGATTGCTAAAATATCAAAATTTGTATAATATTGCTTATTATTTTTTAGTTTCCAACACAATTATTTTAATGTCCGACAAAATTATTTTCAGATCTACAATGTATCCAGCAAAATTTTAGATCTCTCAGCAAAATCGTTTTCATGAAGAAAGTATAATAGAAACTATTGTGTACGTATTTCTATTTTATCGGGCGTCAAATATCTCGTTGGTAGGATCAAAAGTTACTTCGTGATTTTAGCTTTACGAGATATTCGACAAAAATACATCGAGTCATAATACATCATCAAACTTGACGGTATTCTCTTTGAACAGATTTTGCGACCACCTTGTCACCGAACTCCATGAGATATTACATCTAAATTACCCAGGCCAATCTCGAATGCGACGAAGGCGATCGCTCGCGCGCCCGGCTGGTCGAGAATGGTTATGAATGGACCACGATTAGCTGGTCGCCTCGCCGTAGTGGCGCCGTACCACGCTACGGACTTCTTCCATTATGGAAAATTAGATCCTAATGCGACCTCGACCCGTCGCTCGCGTCTTCACCGGCCATTGGCGTAGGAAGGTAAAGCACAAACGCGCTTCCATGCAGCGGAGAAAAACTGCGGCATGCTCTAAAACTGCATACCTACTTAAAAATAATATTCAAGAAATTTAAATTTCGTAATTCACATAAACAAACTCGGCGAATCGTTTTTTAGTGGTAGAATTAAATTGTCGTTTTGTACATTTGATCCGTTGCGTTAAATTTTAAGAGAAATCCGGCTCTCCAAATTACGCCAATTATGAAATTCTTAGCAACCGGTTGGCCTCTCGCGATGCGGTTTTATAGGCATGGTTTAATCACAGCCACGACGCAAACCGCTATAAAAGCGACTCGTATCATTCGCCATGTGACGAAAAAAATTTGCGGTAGCCTAATGATAACTCTCGTCTTAATTCTCGAATCGTTGACGCAAGATGTGCCCAGCTTTTATTTTTCTTAGATAATTCTTAACCAGATCTTACGAAAATGTTAGTCTCCAACTTTTCTATATATTTATCAAGTCCCCGCAGCAATTTATCTCTTCAAAAATTATAAAAATGTTCCGTTCGAATGAATACGCCACTGAAAATATACTTCTTCGAATGTGTTCCGTTTTATAAGACGGAGCCGATAACATTTGAAATTCAAACCGCACGATTAAAGTCGCATTAGCTTCTTGCGCGTGTTCACAAGGTTCTCCTTGCACAACTTTGATATTTGCGATTTTAACAGTCGCCGTTCTCGAACTTGCATCGCCTATCTGCGTCATGCATGCAGCTTGTTTCGCAAAACCAAAAAAGCACGAGTAAATTATGAGCTCGTATCTTCTTTTTTGCATGTAATAATTGACGTTCAACATAGAGGTACGATTAAGCAGGTGTCGAGATGGACGTTATTGCGAGAAAGTTCTTAAATCTTGATTCGTGAAAAGAGAAAAATATATGACGACGTTTAATTCAATCAGTTATTAAATATAGTCACATTTTATCTGCAAATGTATTCATTAATTCATTCTTGCTAATAGATTTTATATATTTACTTTTTCATTTTAATGATGCGATACATAATATACAAATATTGATATATTTTTTTAATGCAATCTGCGATATGGTAATTAATTTAAAGTTATTTGCTAACTATACTTAATACTTAATATTATTATTATTATTAATGACATTATCGTTGATTGTTATCGTAGATCAAATATTAGTATCGATTTCTCTGCTGCACATAGCTGTTGTAATGTGGAGCGAGAAATTACGCGAGTTTGAAACCTATTTGTAAAATTATGTCGTAACAAGTTAACGCGTGAATGCACATATAACGAGTGATCACATATATCAAGTGCTGTAAATTAAATTTATCATATCATGCAAAAAAATAGGTCATAATATATTTTATCTTATTAACTTTTTCAAAAGCATAAATAGATATAAAATATCATATTTCAATTCGATGATACCCGAGATGATATTGCAACAACAATACTATAATTCGACTATAATTCGATAAATAACATACATTTGTGTTCCCACAAATACATGTATAAAATTCTATTCGAAGTATATATAAAGATTATATGAAAATATATATAAAATCATGTACGATTTAAACAGAACGGAATACATAAGCTATAAATTATACAGAATTATGTAACCACAAGGGATACTATCGCAGTTGACAAAAAATCTTTATCTCAAGCTAGAAAATTCAATCTTATATTTTACTTAATTGCATCAGCGACTTAATGTCCATTAAGAGTACGATTGTAGGAAAGAGAATGGTACAAAATAATTTGCATGTAATTTCCTGAATGCGCAACGCATTAAGAATAATCCTGAATGATAATTTCTGAACAAATAGACTGGAAAATTTAAAAAGCGATTACGAGACTATAAATCATCAAATACAATCGCTATTGCATGGCGAGTCTAATGTATCTCTATCTCCAAAATATATTCAGGGTATCCAGATATCTTCGTTCATCCCCTTTACTTCTTAATTCGAGACACGCACACGAGCGAACAGCGCGGAAAAGACCTGATTAATCGATTACGCTCGATTTCAATCGTCGCGTGTATCTTGGGCTTGAAGATTGGGAAGACTCGACGTTACATCTGATTCTCCGTCGCGCGTATAGGCATTTAAATAACGACGGGGCGCGTAGTATACCGTTATGTCAAACTATGAGCTCGCGAGCTCGCGAAACGATACGACTCGAAGTCACGTAAAACGGTGAAAGGGGAAGCGAGAGAGCAAGCGGAGAGGAAGGAAGGAGTCGAAGCGAGAGGCTCTTCTCGCTTCTATACGTCGAGAGGGCACCACCAAAGTAGCCGCGCGTGCCTCCTTCCAGCGACCACGAGCTGCGCGCGCATTTCACGGCTGAATTATCGGGGGGAGGCCGCGGAAGGGATCGTGAGCGCGACAGAGAAGCTGAAGAAGCGGAGAGGTGGGACCGAGACAGCGTACGGCGGCGAGGATGCCCTGTGAGGTGGGTATGGAAGTGGGGGCGAAGCTCGCGGGTCGCGGGAGAGGAGGTGAACGAAGTCGAGGAAACCAGGCAGAGCACGTAGGCGGTGATGGGCGGTGACGGATTCTGGTGGGGCCCCGCCTCGCGGACCCGACCCCTTTTTTGCCCGGGGGCCGTTGAGTCCTGGATGTTTCCCTACCACCTAATATCCCCGCGTCTGGTTGAGACCAAGTCGTTCGGACAGTCGGCAGTCTGTCACGGGGCGAAGAACGGGAACCACGGTAATCCCGGCCTTTTCCACGGAGAGCCTTTTTTTTTTATCCGAGCGACGATCAGTCGCGAGGACGACACCGGAACGCGTTCGATACGTGAGTCTGAGACACGTTCGCATCGTCGTTCAATCCCGTGATCTCGAGTGCAGTGCGTAAACGTAAGCAGCTGGACAGAACAAACGACTCGGAGGCGTGAGAGGGACTTTCTTACTGTCTGGTGTGACTTTAATTCCGCGGTGCGCGAATCACCAACGCGCGGGTCACCAATTACGACAACTCCGGGTCGGCGTCGAGATGCTGACCGATATGACACCGGCGGCGGCTGGTCAACTCTACCCCCAGCTACAATCTATCGCGAAGTCGCCGGTGCACGGGCACGTGGTGAGTCTCCGTCTAAAGTCTTTCGTCTTCCTCTCTTTTTCTTTCTTTCAACGTTGTGTGGGTCATATTATCGTACCACCCGATCGCTCGATTTTCCATCAAAATTCGCTGCTGCGACGTGTCTTGATGTGTGACGTTGCAAATTTGTATCTATCATCATCATGACTCGTGGAAAAAGATCTTTGACATTAGTGAAAGGAACCCCCGTCGCGACGAGTTAATTTTTCGGTCGAGTTAGATCTACGATCTCTTCCGAGCAAAAGCGAGTTCTCGAGTTTCATTGGGACGTTAATCCCGGACTGAGATCTTTACCCCAGCAGGTAGAGCACGATGCCAAAGATTAGCTGCTACCGTCAAATCCTTCACACCTTCGATAAGATCACTGAGATTTCCTCAAAGGTGTACTTTAACAACTGCTTTGGTCGCCGACACTGCTGTGGTCATCTCAGGCGTCATCTTTGATCTCCGACGTCAATTTGCTGGTAGACTTTGTCTTCGAATATGTTACGAAGGAAAAACGTTCTATGCACGAGTTATATTTGAAGTTGAAGGAAAAACAGCAAATTAAATAGTTAAAGTTGATAAACATTCCATGTAATTTACGGATGGATGCTGCGTAACTAGACATTAGCAACAAATTACTTTGCTATTATTTATAATTGCTACAATAAGATTCGATTATCTATATACAAAAACTATGCTTTATTTAATATATAATCATATATTATGAGGTTTTTATTCCAACGTGCAGGAGTGATAAATGAGAAGGTTGGTTATTATTTGTAGCATAACAGGTATATATTTAGTTATTCATGATACATCTGGAACGTTAGAATGAATATATCAATATTCTATAAACCGTATCATTTATTTATATAATATATCAATTGAATAATCAAGATAAGAAAACAAATCGTAATCGAAATATTATGATGTATTACGTTATAAAATAATTTATCATTAATACATCAGCTTTCAAACTTTTTATCAAATAATTGAGCGATCGAATAAAATTTATTTGTGCAATTAGTTTTAATAATGTCGACATCAATATGAATAAAAGAAGACATGCAACAACGTTTCATTCATTGTTATTACGTAATAATAATTCTTACATTATTTAATGATTAAGGAAAGGCAAAGTTAAGGAAAGGCAAAAACAGAAACGCATTGAAATATCAACTACTTGCATAAATTGTAAATTAGCAAATGCTTGATATGAGCGCAGTAACCTTTAACGTGTTTTATGAAGCCTAAGTGATCAATGTTGAATGTGTCAACGTTGAGAAAGGAGTAACTTAATATTACGCAACGTCATATCGCGCGATTGCAAGAGTTTTGCAATGTATGCTAAGATCTTGATCGAGGATTAAACGACAGAGATTAAACGATTCTTTACAAATTCAAGGAACCGCCTACGCGGAGAAACAAATAGCCGTAACTTTTTATACATATGTTAAATATCAATAATCTTTTTTTCGGTGATCATTATCAATCAATATTAGACTTTATCTTAAATAAAGATAAAATGATTCATCGTGTTGAAAATATATATGAGTACCCATATGGAATTTGTGAAGTCGCCTTTCGGCATGTAACGGAGCGACACGTTGCAAGTTGCGTTACGGATCAGATGCGAAATATCGGAGATAATCTGACGATGATAAACTCGAAGTATCCTTCAGCTTTCGCGACCGTGGCCGGACAACATGTGCTCCGCTCGTTGCTCGAAGCTCTTTATTTTATGACTCGGCAGGAAGGACGACGGCGGTCGTCGTGCGGGCCCTGCAAGATGATTTACGAGTCGACGTAAAAAAGTAATTAAATCCCTGCCGTCAAAAAGGAAGGCGTGCGCGCGAGCGCGAGTATTAATTAAGTCAGGCAGAAAGTTTCCTGTGTGCCGCGTCGAGTATTAATGTCGGCGAAAAGTCGCATATCTGTCGATGAACATTGCGCGGGCGCTCGAAATCGTCCTTCAGACTGATCCAACTTCCGGTCTGGCTTTTTGCGACCTCTCGTTACCTCGCACGGTTCTCCATCCTTGATTCGCTATTTGTTTTTCGATATCCGCGCTTCCCCCGTCTTCATAATGGCGAACCTGTTTTCGCGTGATTCTCGTAGCTTGCCATCGCGTCATCGTTTGAGTCTTTTTTGCAAGCGGCCCGTTTTTTGCATCTCTACGAGATTATTCATAGCATCGACGATCCAGATCGTTCTATAACTCGCGCTTGTGAATAACCGTAAATTCCAGATGAAGGAAATTACAACGCAAAAGAATTCGAATAAATTCGTTTCAGAGAATCGAACAGATTTTCATATACTGCATATACAAAAATATGTATTGAGTATTAGAAGCATTCACAACCAATTTTTTGTTAGAAAGTAATGGTTTCCTATCGCGCGCGAGAATCCTTTCAGAATTTTTCCAGCTTCTCATCGAGAGGAAAAAATCATATACCAGGTTTCATCTAAATCGGAGATGTCCCGTTTTCCAAACTACGGCCACGTTCCTTTGCCAATGTCGAGCTACTCGATCCGAATGTATCGAGTGTCCCTCGCACAATGGTCCTTGCGCAAGGTTCTCAGGACTCAAAAGAACTACCCTACCTGTGTATCCGAGGAGCCAATTATTTGTCCGATCTCCTTTGTACGCCGGAGGAATCCACTTGACAGGATGCGTGGGATGGAAACGCGATGCCTACTTCCTTTCGCCACCCGATCTCGCCAATAGTATCTACTCTCCTCCGTAAGGGTCTTGTCTCTTTGTTTCTTTCTCTTCACCCTGTCTTTCTCTCATGTCGTCAATGGAGGTTGTCCTTAAAGGACTATGAAACTCCTCGATGTTGCATCGGTGAATGGAACGCGACCTCTGCGTTACGCGTCGATTAATACGCTCGACTTAGCGCGACGAGAGGAATAGAAGCGAACCTCATCGCGTTGTCGTGCGACGTTAACTCGTCGTTTACACGCATACGCACGTTCTCCCTCTTTTTCCTCGGGGTCGATTGGATGAGAATGTCAACAACCCTAGTTTCGACGCGTGACGTTTCGATCGTAAACTTTCAACTTTTTTCGAGCAATACATCTCGAACGTT
>Ga0157364_1004964_pt1 | contig 13404 bp, 5 predicted proteins | sample AttsexASBM2_FD_111476 | JGI IMG/M metagenome (GOLD analysis project Ga0157364, IMG submission 111476) | Fungus gardens microbial communities from leaf cutter ant in Ribeirão Preto, State of São Paulo, Brazil - Atta sexdens ASBM2 | ecosystem: Host-associated > Fungi > Mycelium > Unclassified ... | reverse complement strand
TCCTCTTAGTTGTATTAGAAGGAGATGCGCGAATGCGAGACTCTCGAGAAGGTAAAGTCAGCAGTCGAGTGCTGCTCTGAAGACATGAAGATGCGCCACGATGTATCCGCAGGCGACTGTGCGGTCCCAAGAATCTTCTCGCAAAAGACGTGTGTGCGTGTGTGTCACTGTACAGCACTAAAGTAATGCGCTCCCGTCGTCTTGTCAGCCTGCTAAGTTGCTCTTTAAAACCATGAAGCGTCGTACGTGTTTACTAAATATACTGTCTCTGACGATGTAATCTCGGTTGCGTTATTATGCACGCGATAATATGAGAGGCATCCTCCTGATGTTAAATTACCCTCAAACATGAAAGTCTATAAAATGAACGTAATTTTGTTTCTCTACGCTTTCGGAGAATTTATATTGGGAATTGGATAAATCCTTTGGCTAAATCCACATCGTTGATGAGCCGACAAATTAATAATTATTTATCGTTCGAAGGAAATATAAAAATTAAAAAATGATTGCAGCATTTCGTTTTAAATTCGACTAAATTCTCGTTACCTTCAAAAACGGCTAAAACTCGCAACTGAATTTTGTACATAGATGGATTTAATTTGGGTGGAAACGAGCCACCTCATTTATTATATCGCTATAATTACTGCGCAGAAATAACGCTACTACACCGTTCATTGCGACTATACGGGCGTGACAATTTCGCCATGGCCGTAGCGAACCAAGTGCATAAAATTGATCCGTAAAAATCTCCGAGTCTGATATTTCAAGCGCGGATCGTGCTTACCTTCCCGACGAGTGCGTATCTTCTCGAGGTTATGTATGTACACGTGAAACCAATATATCGAGTCCGCGTGTTCGAAGTCGAACCCGCAGTGGACGCAACGGGACACCGTAGGATGCGCTCTTACGCGATGGTGCGGGCGGGTCCATAAAATGTGGGTGGTAAACGAGCAATGGGCAAGAGGAGAGAAGGGCCGAGAGGGACTGGACGGCCGTAACGAATGAAGTGTGCCGCTGTAAAAATGTGGTTTTATAGAAGCAGCCTCACATAACGTTCAAGTAACCGAGGTACGATGGACCTCGTCTGAGAAGCGGAAGAACTGCGGCGAGCGAACGTATAAGGCAATGATTCCGATGGAGGATTAGGACCCAGTTTCACGGTTAACTTTTAACCGAGGTTCAAATTGGTTCAACTTATTCATTGTCTCTTTCCAATTCTAGAATTGAAAAGAGATAAGAACTAGTTGAACCTCGGTGAAGAGTTAATCGTGAATTGTGGAACTGTGCCTAGGACGGGAAGAATGAGAGACACTCGCGAGTGGGTGCGCCCATAAAAAGGAACACGTTTGCACATAATATCTGGCTCTTGTGCGTCCATACACTTGGTCGAACTCTTTTTATTTCTCCAGTCTATCCTCTGCGTATCGTCTTATATCAGCCTCTTCGTCTTCTTCGCCCTTCTATCCCTATAGTTGCTTTACCTCTACCTCTCTTTCACCATGCGGCCTTTTTATTGCGGCTTGACTCTGTAAACCTCCATAAAGCCCCGACGACAGGCAGGAATCCCCGGCGTCGCGATTTCGTTGGGCGATATCGATCACGATACCTCGGGAACGAAGTAAATGGCCGATCGCCACGTCGCGATATATTACCAGTGTGGATGCTGCTATTTCTGAGCTCTACTCGGACACGCGAGACGAAAGCAATCCTCTTGAATGGAGAAATACCTGGAGGCAAAGCACGTTTATGACGGCGTCTTATCGGTAAAGTGTATGCGAAAACGAATTCATCCACCAGACTGAATTGGAAATTGTCAAAGGTTCAAGTAACGAGGTCGTCCTCTTCCAAGCGCGACAATTGCTTTTGCGCGGATAACCAGAGAGAGTTAGGTGATTGTTGCTGAGAAAATATCAACTGTTATCGTTGCACTATTATTATTTACCTGATCGGAATTTATCTTGCATGAATGAAAAGACGCATTTGAGATTCGAGCTATTCTATTGTCCAGTTAAAACGATGAATATAAAGAGATTATGTAGCAGAATTTTTTTATTTGGAAATTATGTTAATCAAAATATTTTAATATTTAATGTTTAATGCAATGTTTTGTGTGCATGCATTATATTGCAATTTTACATTTCTAAAATCGTAAAATTGCAATATAATACATGCACACAAAACATTGCATTAAATATTAAATATTAAAATATTTTGATTAACATAATTTTCAAATAAAAAAATTCTACTACGTAATCTCTTAATGTCTTAATGATGATTTTATAATTTAATATTTCGTGAATACCTACTTTTTTAGAGATAATATATTTTCTTCTTTTCTAAATTAAAAATGTTACAAGCACGGCTTATAGTAATAAATATTTTCTAAAGCAGTTTGTTAAAAATTAACAAACTTGATATAATCTGCAAAAGAATGCGAGATATACTTCATGTTTAGCGTCGGCTTTGTGAAAATGACTAATTAAAAGTTGTATCAGATAAGCCGCTTAGAAGTAGGTAAACAGCATTATAGAATATTTTAAAATATAGTATATGTAAAGTGTACATTTTATCTATTTATGTTTTTTTTTTACGGAAAAGTATTCTTTGTTTTCTTTTCGCACTTATATTATCTAATTAAATATATTGCTTAAATAAAATGAAAAACTATATTTTGAGACTTATATGAATTTTTTAAATGATAATACTACTATTCATGATGGAAAGAAAAAAAAGAAAGAGGAAAGGTAACGAATTTGTAATAAAACGTTACAATGCATTACATATAAAATATCCATAAAAAATATGGAAATATAATTTATATAATTTATTTATTTTTACAAACATTCTTTAAATAAATTTGACTATTTTGATAAAAGTTGCGAAGTAATTATTTGAAGCAAAAAATTTGAAAGATACAAAAACTAAATTTATTCTGCATCGTATTTATTCTTCTTTTATTCACGCGGAGCAGTATATTTTCGGCTTCTCTACCTCTTTTCGAACGGTTGCACTGCTCCAGTCGTGTCTTGTTCAGCAATTGACACCGTCAGGACGACGTTATCGACATGCGAGCTCACGTTGTTGCTTCGTGAGGATAGACAAACCCTGTGAATAATTCAACCAGTTCTGTGAAGGGATTTCGTCGCGGTTTCGGATTTCGTCCATAGATCCTCGTGCACGAATCTTGAAGCGAGCGATTCTGTGGAATTGCATTAGCCGTTGCTGTTGTGACTGCGATGCCTGCATTTGCACTGTACGAATAATTACGCGATCGGTGATTATTCAAACCTGATACATAATTGTGTAACGGATCAATTTTTATATATGGTTTTTAATAGTAATATGTATAAATTATTATCTAATAAAAATCATAAATTTGCAAATTTTATAATATTGTCTTTCAATTTAAATATAATGAAATAAATTTGATTACACTGTATAATGATATAATTTAACACAAGAAATTTTTTGCACTTTGTAGTAAAGATTGAAAAACAATATTACAAAATTTATAAAATTTACAAATTTATTTTACGATTTATATATGCACACACATGTACAGAATGGTCTCTATTTAAATTGAAAACTTTGAATATTTCACTCATTTTTAATAATATAAAAAAAATGTTTTAAATGAAAATTAAACATTTTTCGAGGGAATGTATTTTTGTTACGTTATTTTTTTTAAGGCTCCAAAAAGATATGAATGTCATTTTTATTTTTAAATCGAAGTACATTTTTTTTACAAAATATAATTGTTCTAATTATTCTGCATATAAAACTATTAAGCTAAAAATATCTTTTTGGCTTCCACTTGGAAAAAATAAGGTAACTGAAATATATGTTTCTCGAAATCGTTCTATTTTATTAATTTTATCTGAAATATTTCTTCATATTATCAAAAATAAGTGAAATGTCCAAGGTTTTCAATTTGAGTGGATCTCTGTACATATTTGATGAATATTTGGAAAATAAGCAAACATTAATTAAAGATTAGTAAAAAGTAGATATTATAGTGAAATCAAAAGAAAGAATATGATATTCTGGTTAATTAATGACGCCAACGTGACTAATTTTCCTCAACATAGAGTCATCAAACATGGCGTACAATTTCTATTACTATTATAATTCTGGTATGAATTTCGTGACAAGCGCATATGCCGTGTAATATAATGTATGTTCTCACACATATCACTAATAATACAGAATTTATCTGTATTTCAATGCTACATGGTTCCTGAAATGGGCGACTTGTTGCTATGAATAATGTTAGTTGAAGTTTACATTGAATATATATCTGCATTAATAGATATATTTGAAAATAGTTGAAATCGCCTATGGTTATTTAATGTTATGTTAAAATTAATAAAAATATGTTTCAATATAAATGAAAATAAAAATATATAATTTTATATTTTTATTCGAATGATAATCGGATTAGAGAAAGAGAGAAAATATGTTAAATTTATTGAATTAAACGATTATTTTTGAAAACATTAAATTTTAATGGCAAGCTGCTGCATTTTAATTTTGTTTTATAATATCTTTATTATATATATATATTTCAATTACGTGCAAAAAATTATTATAAATTACAGTTACTATAATTAATAATAAGTTCACATTAATTGTTAAAATTTTATTTTTTTATATTAAATTGATCTGAGAAGGTGTTTCTTATAATATTTTTTCCACTGATTTCAAATCTATTTAACAAAATGAGAAGAGTAGATTTTTTTGAACAACATTCAACAATTCCTCTATTTAATAACGCTTTTTAATTCGCAAATATTACGTACTAGATCTAACTAACCTTGTTTTAATGCATAAATTCAATATGGTATTAGAAGATTGAAATTAACATGCAAATATTTTAGGTATATAATGCTTAAACTTTCTTTTTTAGTTGTACTTCACTGATTATTCAAGTATGCCACTGGATAATCGGTAATTATTCATTGATTCAGATTTAGATAATATTGATTTTTGAAAAAAATCGATATTTTATCAATGTTGCATCGAGAAGATCAATATTTTATCAACGCTGCATCGATAAAATATCGATCTTTTTTCGAAAATCAATAAAAAATCAATAAAAATCTAATAGATATCAAATCAAACGGTCTTAAAAATCAATCGACTTCAAATCGACTTGTGAACCCAGGTTTCGTTTGATCTACAATATCTATATTGACATAATCGCAAATCGATTGCAATTGGTTGCGCGAGTAACTGAGAGGAGTGGACGAACACTTTGCATGCTACGTGATGAGATACATTTTACTTGCGACACGTGTTACTTACAGTTTGTAGACGTTGACCGTACGTTAGTACGGTCAACTGTTCGTGCAGTAAACGTGCGTATAATTACGCGTTCAGGGAGAATTTGAATAACCTGCTTTTCGCTCGGCCACACACAGCCACGAATCTTCATATAATGAGATGTGTGGCGCACATACAGTGCTCACAGAGTAGACGGAATAGCGCCGTGCAATTAATTATACCAAATAATAACTATTAATGCAGATTCGTTATACACATATCAATACATTCATCTAAAGATATTAAGGTATATTTGCATATTTAAATATCAAAAATATTATACAAAAATATCTTTACATAAACAACGTTATGTGATTTTTAAAATATTTTTTTTATTTGAATATCGAGAAGAAAAAAAACGATAGCAAACGTAGACGGAAAATTGATTTTTAATGTTTTATTTTTAGTTCAAATAATTTTAAATTTATTAGACATGATATAATTACGAATATTAAATGTGAGAATAATGATGTAAACATCTAGAAACTTTGAGGATTAGTATGTTAGTCGTCAGCCCGTTATGGCGCTTAGATGGCTCTAGTTTTCAAGTAACATTGTCATCAAGAAAACAAATTGCCGAAGTTAGAAGTTGTTTGGTAAATAAATTATCAACTTTGGCAAATGCAGGAAAGTTAGCATGTTTGTGGCATGTGCTAGATGTTATATATATATTCTTAGTACAATGAACTCAAAAGTTCTCGATGGAACTATATCTATTTTCATTGGTGATATTTCATATTTAACCTATAGCATAAAGGAATTGTATATTATTGCACATTCTTGTGCATTTTTATTGTTTACCAATTTTTTAATTTATGTATTTTTTATTTTGTACGATTCTATAATTTTCAAATGAATTTTATAGGTTGTATTTTTATAGATATTTTAATTATTTATTTGCTTAATGATAGTAAAATATGCTTGAATTTTTCTTAAGAATATAATATAGAGTATAATTTTTCGCAAATTTTATGTACAACATAAAATTGATGGATTAACTGCATGTATTACAAAATATAGATATTGTGTTCAAGTTAAAGATTGTAAGTCTATGATTTTATCAGCATGAAACAGGTTTCAATCATTTATCTTTTCTTTCGAAAATCCCGACGTTGTTCCGTGATGAAAAGATTTGAAAAATATTCTGCGGATAATGACAGCTATATATTGGTCAACTACGTGTTTAGCTTTATGTATGCGGAAGAAAGTTGATCCAGTGCGAATTATTTATTATAGTCATTAAATATGTACGTATGTTACAGCAACTGATATTTTGATTTACGTGATGCTATAGTACGAGAGAGTTCATCAAGAGATTTGCTACTTTGTTGTCTTACCGTTATTTTTACTTAATAAAACGAATATTAATCATTATCATTTGAATAAAATTTATGAATAGCTAGAAACATCGTGTATCTTAATCGTAAAATTAGTGAGATATATTGTTATAGATATTACAGCATTGATATTTGAAATGAATGTGATTTAATAATTTGTTTAAATATGATGTAATATAATTTAATAATGAATATACTATGTTAATAAGTTAATTCTTATCTATTTTTTGTTTCAGGTAAGTTGTTCCTCTATTCTATGCTAGTGGTCGTTTTGCTTTACACATGTTGGTGAGTGATAAGAAACATTTCAAGTATTTTAAATAGCGTTTTTTCTTTTAATTTTTAAATTTAATTTTTAATGTATATAAATTGAAAAAAATTTAAATGGAATGGAATGAAAAGGAAAATAGAAATTTTTTTCTATTGTCAACATATAGATTGCTTCTTTTGTGCAGCAAAAGTTATCTTAATCAAAAGTTAGACGAATTGTTGTAGTAGATGAAGATAACGAGAAAGGTAGATTTATATGAAAATAAGAGTACTTGATATCTACCAGGCTTACGAGAAATTCGCGTGTCTGGTTTATCGAGTTTCGATCTAATTGTCGCTTTCCTTTTACTTTCTCTTTCTCTCTCTCTCTTTCTTTCTTTCTTTCTTTTTCTGTCTTTTTTTATTTTCTCGAAGAGAGAGATTTTATAGTCGCCATTTTTCAAGGAAATAACCGTGAACGCGAAATAAAAGCCAGCCGTGATAGAAGATTTTATATTTTACGATTTATCAGTGTAGGATGTACGCGTGAACTTGTCATTCTGCTTCTCTAATAACCGAAGTCTTCGGTCAATCTCCTAAGGTATAATTAATATTCATAATTCACTCGCAAAGAGGACATTGCACTTAAAGTATATTTGATTGGAGGTAGTCTAGCTGTACATACAATCAAACGAAATTTTACTACGAGGACATCAAACATCCGTATAACTTCGCGAATTATCATCCTGCGTGAATTATGCATTTCGCATGAGTAGCACTGAAATCGTGATCGTACCGCCAAATGATTAGCTCCTAATAAATGAAAATGAATACAGAAAAAGTAATAATAGCATTATAATTTTAATACGGAAGCAATATCAATTATAAATAAACATAATAGTCAATATTTCGAATATAATAACATGAAATTATGAATGAATTTCAATATAAATTATATTTGAATGCTATTTCTGATATTAAGTATAAAACATTGAATTTATTTAATCTTTCGGTTTTATTTATTGTTTTAAATATAACCTAACCTTTACGTATTTTCATCTCTGACTTTTCAACTAAAGTAGTTTTAGTAGTTAAAATTTTAATATTAATTACTAATTTTAATGTTATTTAATATTGAATCTTAGGTACTGAATCATTATTATATCTTTTATTATTGGTAATTATACATTCATGATTATATATATATCAATTTTTGATATATATATATATATATTCTGTGGTTATATATAACCTATCGAGAAGTAATATGTACAGTGAGTGCAAAAAGTATTCGTACAGAGAAAATATTTTTTAAAAAAAACTTAATTTTAAAAGCAAAATATTATTCAGTGAGAAAAGAGTCAAGGAATTGATGTTGAATCGATATCGATACAGTGATTTCAACATCAATTTAACGATTTGATATTTTATTGATCACTTCTTGCAGAGTAATTAATAATTTATTAAAATTATAATTTATTAAAATAGACTGTATATTTCTTAAAATTATATATACTTAAAATTATATATAAGAAGATGTGTATTAATTATAGAATTATAGAATTATATTATCTGAAAAATAAGCCAAAATTAAAAGTTGTATTGTTTAGATGATCAAAAATTATTCGTACAGTTGAAAAATTTGCTTTCTAAAATCAGGAATACAAGCTCATTCGTTTATATTAGAACAGAATGTATTCATTGTATAAAATTGCTAATTAATGTTTATTTTCTATAAATAAGACTTTTTTAATAAAAAATTTCCTTGTACGAATACTTTTTGAGCATCCAAACAATACAACTTTTAATTTTGGCTTATTTTTCAGATAATATAATTCTATAATTCTATAATTAATACACATCTTTTTATATATAATTTTAAGTATATATAATTTTAAGAAATATTTTAGTTTTAATAAATTATTACTTTTTGCACTCACTGTATATTAGATTATATTCGCATAATTTAACAGGACAGCAATTATTAAATGATATTCTGATAAAAGAATCTATAAAAATTCGTATAATTTTTTTGGAACGTAAATATACTTTAAAGTATATATCTTCAGCATATTACAGCGATATTGATTGAATTTATGTTATATAAATTCTTTCGATCTTTGTAAAGTAAAATGTAACTTTTATTATACGAATATCATATAAAATATAAATGTATATTTTGAGTCCCTATATTGCGAGTATTTGAAATAAGTATACATATAAAATTTGAAGGGACTTGATGTTTTCGTGATATCGGCGAAAGTGCAGGAGAGTGGCCGTTTGCATGAAATCAATCGAGCGAAATCTATTATACGACGTCATTCGACACGCTCGATTTCGATAGAAGGATAGCAGACTATATGTAACTCGTATGGTGCAACGATTGCTGCAAGCAAGAAGCGGAAGTGTATTCATGAGATTATATTTTAGAATTGCTTTTTTAAAATATGTATAGGAATTACTACTACCAGTTTCAGGAGCAGGAGATTGTGCATGATCTCTGATACTATATATTTAATATTTATGATTCTGTTAAAGAACCTGATTGAAACCAACCTCGAGATATGATTTTAATAATAAGCACATTTGGAAAGTTAATTTATATTATGAAAATTAATTTATAATATATTAAAAGTTATAATGTTATATTTATTATATTATATATTTGCAGTTCCAATTTAATTGAGAAAGTCAAATAAAATTTGTTTTAAAAAATAATCTGAATTTTATTTCTCTCAATTCAGTAATTAATTCTTGAGAGAAGTTCATATGCATAGGTATGTTAATAGTTTTACAACATTTTTCTGAAGACTTGAGATAATTACTTAAAAATCTGCCTTAAAAAGTTCAATTTTAAATCACTAAAAGTTTATTTTAAAACGTTAATATTTTTCGAACAAAACGAAGATAAACTTAATTTTTTAAATAATAGTTTATTAAATTTTTTTAAATGAAGTGCTTAATTAATCATTCAAATTGTGTCTTTAAAAGGAAAAATTAAAATAATTAAAGTCTAACAATTAAAACTTATTAATAATAATTACATTTATGTACATATCAATTAGAATAACGAGTAACAATATTTCCATTTTGAAACATTCTCTCAGTTGAACGGAATTAATCGTTATTTTAGACGATGATAATTAAACCACAAAACAAAGCGTATGTAGGTACTGCAACAATAAAACGGAGCGCATTATGTTTATTAACAGAGTTCATTTATTGAAATGTAAGGAACAGAATATTTCACGTTATTATATTATACAAATTATTTAAATTTTGAGATGATAACGGTTTTACTGGCGCGTGGTCTTGGTATTTGTTATTGCGGTGTATACACTGTGCATTGTATTCACGTAAGGTCACCGCGCCATCATTCGCTCAGTGAGATTCGAGCTAGCAGGTTGTAGCGAGCTGTTCTTCTTGTTGTCATGTATTATTCTCTAAACGCAGCTGTGGCAAGTATTAAAAATTGCTGAAAATCGCTGTTACACTTCATAATTAGGTTGAAATGAGTATTCGAGCAATTTGTAAATGTATATATTTAGATAACAATCTCGAAACAGATATTTTACATGATTTATTTCGTTTGGAAAATCGAATAGAAAATCGAATAGAAAATCGGAGCAACAGAGAATGGGGATTACAAATTATTATTTCACAATATGGGCGATAATTAATTACGCGACTTAGCAAGGCTTGAATTCGAATGCATCTCGTGTATGTTTTGAACTTTTTGTTTAAATGTAATTTGCCTATTATTTTACTCTTTATAATGTGGAGTAATACACGAATCACTAAATCATTTGAATAACAAGACGCCGTAATCGATCATTAATAACAAGTTTAAAATGAAGAATGTTCAGTATATAATTATTTTTTAATACATTAATGTTTTATTTGATGAGATTGACTTGTGTGAACAAAACTATTATATTTGTTTGATATACAAAATCGTGTTATTCATGCGATGAGATTCAAATCGTTTCATATGTCCATAACCATTGAAATATCAATCGCGTCGAGTGTTAGAAGATACTAAACGTGATTATTTCCTATGAATAATTAATTAGCTACTATCAACGCACACGATCATTGAACTGTTGCAATTAACGATTGTAAATGCAGTGACTGTTTATCAAAACCAATGTTTTCCACGATTTATCCGGTTTCACAGAATCGAAGTAACAGAAACTGGAAATTATAAATTATTTTATTGCAATATTTGTGCATTCAGTAATATTTTCTTTATTGATTATATTGTTAGATCAAAGGAGGTATTACATTATTAAATATCAAAATTAGTAACTTAATCTCTTGAGTTAATAATATTTTGTTACTTTTAATTTTTATGTGTGTCAAAATATGAGTTCCATTGCTTTATGATTAATTTCAAACTTCAACGTAAACAACATCCTTATTAACGCATGCATTATTGTTAGTAAAAATAAACTAAATTCGATAACTGATATTATTTTTTTGAATGAAATTATTTATCTCCATTTTAACTAAATTAACGCATTGAGTAAGTGCAGTAGATCTATAGAAATTATTAAAAATAACTAATTGGGTATAATTTGACTTTGAATTATGAATTTAACAGTGTATAAATTCAGTGTATTTTGCAATATATTGTATTTAAAATTTTTGCTAATTATAATATAATTAGCTCATTATTTTTGGATTGAAAGCGCGAATAATATTACAAATACAAATTATATGATAGATCGAATACTTTAAATAATAGAGAATGATATATTGACTGTTTATTAGTAATATATATACATATATACATACATATTGTATATATACATATATACATATATATGTACACATATATACAATGAGAGCAAAAAATATTCGTACAAGGAAATTTATTATAAAAAAATGTCTTATTTGTAGACCATAAACATTAATTAGCAATTTTATATAATATATTCTGTTCGAATACTTTTTAAGCATTCACATAATATAATTTTTAATTTTCGCTGATTTTCAAATGACATATTTTTTATAATTTTTTATGATATATTTTCTATAATTAATATACATCTTTTTCATATATAATTTTAAGAAATATATTTTATTCTTTATGAATAAATTGTTAATTACACAGTAAGAACTGATTGTCAATTAAACGTCGAATTGATGTCAAATTGATGTTGAAATTATCGTATCGACGTTAATTCAACGTCAATTCGATGACTCATTTCTCGCTCGATAATATTTATTTTTTAAAAAGAAAAAAATATTTATTCTTTAAAAAATATTTTCTCTGTACGAATACATTTTGCACTCACTGTATATATATATATATATATATATATATATACACATATTACTAATTATTTACAAAATTTGCAACGGGCAATTTTTTAAAAAATTGATTAAAAAAATTTTTATTTAGTATTAAATATTAAATAAAAATTTAATATAAAAATTGAAAATTTTGTTACAAACTATAAATTAAAGAATTTTGCGCACGAAAATACGCGCAAAAGAGAGGCCTTCTATTTTCATTGTATTAATTTTTGAAATTTTTATAGAAATTAACTAATTTATATAATTATTTGTGTTATCTGCGTATAGATGATCTGTAAATACTTATCTAATACACGTAAAAATGCAAATATTTTGAAGTGAATTTTTAAATTTAATTCGATATTCGCGCAGTTGAAAAATTAACTGAGCAATCCACGCTGCGAAATAATATAAATTTCCCGCTCAACTGAGGCGTTAAACCAGTTTTCACGCCTGAAACGAGCTTTAATTAAAGAGCGCCCGTTGTAAATGTAGCTACATCATATTTTTTTGAATACGCCTTTAGATATCACGTATTATGTAACTTGCAATTCAGTTTATTTCGTTCGCGAGAACTGCTGGTCGGTATATTCTCTTCTATTTGCACGATCTCGCGAGAGAAACAGGAGTGGCGATCCGTCGAGAGGGCTTATCGCGCGAGAGGGCGAATCTAACCGCCGTGGCTCTTAAGGTTCTCGAAAAACGATGAGCTGTCGAAAAAGCGTGACCGGTTCGTTACGCGGATTATTGCGCCGCTGCATCTCTTCCACTCGAACGCGTCGAGCTTCTCAGTCCTCACTTCATTGTCGGCGGCAACAGCCTTTTCACTCGCAGCGTCTTGCCGGGGCGCATGTTGCCCGGTCGCTTCGCCGCCGTTCGTTGTCTTCTTTTAATTTTTACGTCATGCATCAATGTCAGATACTCGGCCATCCGCCTCAGCTGCTGCTTGATTCTGCCGTTGTTGCTTCTTCTGCCGGTGGACGCACAGCCCGTTCGCCTACTCGTGCGCCTCTTCACGCCGGATGGACCGGCCGGTCTGCCCGCATACCATCCTAATAACGGGACTTGCCAAGGGCTAACGACACGATTCTGGATTCATTGCCGGCGTATCGCGAACCGATCCGCACTGGCATTCACTGAAGAACTACAATTTTTCACATTATTAATTAACACACTCGCTACACTCGCGAGACAT
>Ga0157364_1004963_pt1 | contig 13406 bp, 2 predicted proteins | sample AttsexASBM2_FD_111476 | JGI IMG/M metagenome (GOLD analysis project Ga0157364, IMG submission 111476) | Fungus gardens microbial communities from leaf cutter ant in Ribeirão Preto, State of São Paulo, Brazil - Atta sexdens ASBM2 | ecosystem: Host-associated > Fungi > Mycelium > Unclassified ... | reverse complement strand
GTTCTTATTTCCTACTTCTTATTTCTTGCAAAAGAAGAAATTTTTCTATGTATACAATCTAATCGCGTGAGTTTTCTCCATCTTCGAGGGATGCGTAAGTCTATACAGAGTGCCTCAATTCTAGTACACAATACGTCCTCGATCGTGCTCGAGTACACGACGAATGAAGAGAGGATGGAATACGAAGATGGGATGGGGAAGTAAGACGCGAGGAGTAAGACGCTCCGGTAAGACGGGAGGAATTGCTTAATCTTTCATCAATTCCCTTAATTAACTGCAACAATAGCAGCTGCCTCTTCGATCCTTTCTACAAAAGAAAGGCTGACATCCTGCGGGATGTACTGCCGACAGTGAAATTCGATGTCATGTACAGAAGACTATTTGTTCGTGGAGACTTCGATTATCTCCTGCATTATTTGAAATAAAAGAAATTCCCTTTTCTCTTTCTTTCTCTTTTCTTATTCTTCTTGTGCATATTGAATGAAAAAAGTGTTAGCCATAATAAAAAAAATATATCATTATTAGTCTTATGAGAGTATCTTTGTAAATTAAATATCTATAATTACATTCTTAAAAAAAAATTTGTATGTATAGTATCATTAAAGTGGTTGGTCGATATAAAATGTAATTCTCTTTTACTTGGTTTTTCATTACAGCAACTGAGGAATAGGATTGAACATTATAAAAATCGCAAAATGACTACAAGTAAATTTTAACAAGTACTATTTTACAGAAAATTTGATAAAAGCAATAATTATATCAATAATATTAACTATTATTTGTATAATTTAATTTTTTTTCTATTTAAAAAATTTGGGGGATGCATTACTTATTGTTTATCGATAGCTATGGTGTAGAATAAACTGAGACTGCGACCATAAAATTTCTCTCGAAACAAAATCCATTGTGCGCGAGACAAAGACGAAGAATCCAGTGTGAGTACGGCATTAGTGTCCTCGATACCAACTCGATGCCACCGACTGGCGGCGAAAGGGTTGAGTAAACCAGTCTCAATAGATACGGGAACAATAGTAAGAACCCAATGAAATGACTGTCATTTCCACCCTCGGCCTCCTTTGGCCATTGCCAGAAGGCTGAAGCGACTTCGACACTTAACGAAACGACGTTTCTTATCGATCTTCCTGTTCGCTCAGATGTGAACAACCATACCGCGATGCGCATCGCGATGGAGAGAAACCGAGGATATAACTTGCTCCATCGTTTCCTTTTATTTTTCGACCTCTCGCAATCTCGCTCTCTTTCTCTCTCTATTCGCCTTTCTCCCATACCGTATGAAACTGCACATAACGGTATCGTGGAATCACGTTTGCTAACTCGCGGTCTGGAACCCTTGAGAAACGGTGAATTTTTTTTCAGACACAACCAGGTCAGCGAAAGATAATTCACAAAGTTCGGCGATTTTTTTATCTGCCGCAGCAGCATAAAATGAATTTTTTTCTGCAGACGATGGTGGACGATAAAAAGCTCAAGCCTAAAACATTGCATTTTAATAAAGTTAGACATTTAATTAACGCTTTCTTGATGATTCCTGATGTTTCGAGTAAGTTCGTTTTAATGAAATATTGGAATATTCCAATGTATTACATATGTATAAAGCTATTTTTCGTTTCTAAATCCGATTCGGTGGTAATTCAAAAGACAATAAATATCAATTCACATGAAATTATTCAAAATACTTAAGATCCTGCTTCGACTATTTTAGACTGTGTTCTTATTCTCTAAATCTGAATCAGTGGATAATCACTAATATCAGTGCCAAGTATGCCATTAGTAATCAGTGAATTAAATGTACGATACCTAACCTAGCTAATTTTTATTATGTGATCTAATTAATCTTGTTTTAATGCTTAAATTCAATGAATATGGTTTTGGAAGATTGAAATTAACGTGCAAATATCGATATTTTAGTTATATAATGCTCAAACATTCTTCCTTTTTTAGTTGAACTTTACTGATTACCAGTACAAAGCCAAGTATGCCACAATTAGTGACTATCCACTGATTCAGATTTAGAGAGTATTTATTGTGTATTCATGATTCTAATAAATCGTTTATATAATATTATTATTTTCCTTTTATTTGAGATATAAATATATATAAATGTATACTTTAATTAAAGCGTCTTTGATTAAACGCAAACTATCTCTTATAATTTTTATAGTAATTAACTTTCAAAGAGCAGGAGTCAGTTTAAAAATTTTACAGCTTTTTATTTTTAGAAAGGCACTGTAATGACTTTCTCGTTCTGTGAAGAATAAGTGAATCAACTAAATCCTATTAAACTATGACAAGATCAGGCTCCATGTATAATATATACAAGAACTATTTCTGATTCTTTACGTAATAATCATAAAATACGGTATCACATTAAATGTTGATTAAAATTTCAAAATGTGCACGCACAGCACAGATTCTATTTTTAATATTAGATTCAGATATGCGGATTCAGATAGAGTGTACCACTCGTGTAATCCACGTGGTTGCAGTTGCGTCTAGCGTGACCTGTATGCTAAGCTCCACGTCTACAGAACCACATGCATCACGCTGATATAGGAGACATTAATGCCACGTCGTACAAGCTACACGTGCCATCCCGTTTCAAACCGTGCGGCCGTCAACCTGGATTCTTCATCTTTATCTCCGGTAGAATTCCATTTATCTCCGTTACTACGTAGTTTTGTGAAGTGCGTTCGGAATATTTCGTAGCGCGACGACTATCTCATTATCCATGAATGCTCGATGTAACAAGTTACTCATCGACCGTAAAGGATATATTTACGATCTTATGTCATGATAAATTATGTGGTATCTTCCGTTTCAAGATAACAGTTTTATGACATGTTTATCGCAAATTATAATGATACATTCATTTTGTATTTGCATCAATGATAATGCCACTATATTATAGATGAAGTATATAAAATTAGACAGTACTTATTAATAAAGTTAAATAATAATTATTATAGATCATAAGGCTTATTTGTTATTAAATGTGTAATAAAAATATTTCTTTCTGATGTTTGCAAAGTAATAATTAAGTGTTAAGTGTAAAGTCTCAATCTTTTTTCTTAAGTGTGATACATATGTACATAAATCATATGTCAATATAAGAAGAAACGCATAAAGATAGAAAATGTGAAATACAATACGCATCGATAGCTCATAGCAAGGAACGGCAATAGTCGATACCAGACGAAGAGGCGCGAGGAGCCTCTCGAAACCAGAAGAGCTTTCCCGTGTCCTCAGCAGTTCTCTCTAATGTAAATTTACTGTCGGGCTGTTACTCTTAGCAGTTTCTTTCTTGCGGAATGCACTTTTGCATCGCACAGTGGCCCAATCGCGCTCTTTAATCGGTGTGCCATATCATCGCCGTGAAATATGAGCATATTTATGAGGTCATAAAAATTGAAGATGAGAGACAGCCACGGCTGCCAGAACATATTCATTTTTTTAGCTAAGAAAAAAAAGAGAAAGAGTTTTTCTTCTTTGGCGACCGTCGCTTATCATTGGAATCGTGATTTTGCTGATAATATCATGCTTCCATCATGAAAAACACATATCGAATAGAAATAAAATATACAATACAAATCTTATAATGTTCACAAGCGTTGATATTAGACATACTATAAAGAATTTTAATAATATGTACATATATATATATATATATATATATATATATAAATTTGTATATTTAAATAAATAAAAAATCTATAAAATAGATATATAAATCTATAAAATAGGCGTGCAAAAAATTTTTATGTTAATACTAAAAAACTGACTATTATAAAAATGGAAATTGTTCTTAAATCAAATCTGTATTAAAAAAAAATAATTAAAAACTTAATTTTATTGTCTGAATTGATGACTATTTTCTCAATCACTAAATTCAATTTATTAATTGTTTTCAATTAATTGTACACGCGCATTGAAAAAAATCATTAAGTGAAACGTTTGAACGCAGATTACGTATGGTGTGAAAGTGATGTATTCTGATGGAAATTGATTTTTACGCCATGCAGAGACATGACGCGTTATTTCTCGCGTATTCACGCATGAATCGATAACAGTGTAATTTATCAACGAATGGAAGAGAGTCGTCAAGCGATTGACATACGTTATACTCGATGGCCGCGATAGCGGCGAACGTGTTATGTGTCGCTTTATGTCCTTTATGACAGTACACAGTCTGCCAATTCAAGGAAGAAACGTGATAAAAACAGGAGAATAATTTATAAAAATTAATAATACGATTTTTTGAAAACACTATGATTATAGGAAAGATTACTTTCTATAAGAAAAATGAAATATTTTCTCGCAAGTCTATGTTATAAAGATGATTTTTGAAACAGTTGGTATTACTCTTAGTTTCTAATGCATCTTCGAGATTAGATTTTATATATATTACATAAAAAATAATATCCTATTTGTGTGTGTGAATAATTATTTTAAGAATGACACAAACTATGAGACTAAAATTTTAGAGATTAATTATTTTACTAAAGAATTATTTTCTTCTTTTGCAAGTTAACAACATTTTTAATATAAATGATACAATAAATGCAACATTAATGCAACAAACCTTCTAAAATATAATATTGTTAGAATTGATGTATTTTCTCACACTGAAAATTCTTCTGTAGCACTTGACAAAAATATATGCATATATCACCTTTCCCTAAAGTTGCGATGCATACAAATTTCTCAGAACATTTTATTGCTGCAAAGGCAGAAATGGGGCACAAAAATTTCCCTCATTTAACTTATTTGTTGGACTGGCAATTTATAATTTCAAATTACGCATGATTGCAGCGTGTGCTGGTTTGCAACTTTTTTTTCACAACTATCCCAATCTATGTGAAGGCGAACTTCGACGAATCTTGCAATGCGTGTTCGCATAAAGTCACGCACGAGTCGCACGTCCTGAGAAGCATGGCAAGGATGGGTAAAAGCGATTGCAAGAAAGTGCGACGAGGCGAAGATTAAGAGCACCCATGGGACGAATAAAATGGAGGGGAAAGAAACGGGAAGCTGCAGACGGAAAGGACGTTTCGTCGCGCGTCTCGCTTACATAATATCTCTTGTCGACTTTGAATTCAGCAGAGGAAGAGAGACAGTCCTCTCGACTCCACTTGAGTAGACAGCAGATTCACAACGAGGATAACGGAGTGTAGCGTATTTACTAGTACAGCCTTAGTAAAAAAATATTAGACAACCTTATTACTCATTATTTAAAGTTTTCATTGAAAAATTGATTTATGACGTTTGCTGTAAATTACTTTTGTTTCAAGAATCCTTTAAACTTATATATGATGCCGGTAACAAGTAACAATGCAAGTAAAAGAATTCCAGATAAATGAAAAAAACATAAATGCTTGATATTTTTTGTCAAGGTTATATGTCTCCTCAAAGTCTTTGAGGACTTGTCTTCGTTACCGATAAGATTAACGAAGCGTCATCATCGATAGCGATCTACAAGTGAAGTTTATTATACGAATTTATCGAAGATCTGTTGCTATTCTTTTCAATCATACGCATAATATTTCTATTAGTTTGAAATGTCAATATATTTAATAAAAACATTAAATATTTTATAATTTTATATTATATTGAATAAAATATAATAAAAAATAATAAAAACATAAAAAATTATATGCATGCAGGTGGATGTAAATATTGATTCGATGATCGCTTCTAAAAAATTTATGCAATGATGTTATATTTATGATGTAAATTTGCGCGTTTCGTTCATATGTGAAAATACGACAACTATTTATTTCTCATTTTATTATCTTTTCTACTTCCTACCAATTTACTATAGATGGGAGGATTAAATTTATCTCTTAAGTGAGTTTGTGCGAGGTTAAGGAGATTTCCCTCATTTTCCACTCGGCACAGAAGTATTTTTACATCCTGACGTCGAGTTCCTTTAATTCCAGCTCGAGATTGAATTAATCGAACGGTGGGATTGCCGGAAGTAATAGCTGCGTTGTAGGATTCGTAAAGACCACGTCGTGTCGGCTCGATTCGGAATTCGTGAACCAACAGAAGATTTCCACGATGGCGTGGAAGTGAATAGGATTCCTGAACGAGGAACAATGCAATTTATTGATGCACGACAGGGAGATTAACGGTAAGTTTTCTAAAATGTATTTTTAAAGCGATTGTTATTCTTTAATCAAATTTGCATTATTCAGTAGCAAAAATATCAAGATACATAACGTTTTAAAAACTATTATGAATACATTTGCTGCTTACATCTTAAACAGTTTTTCAAAATTTTGATTAGCTATCCAATTTTCTGTTACCTGAGAAATAATTACATTTTGGTTATTACGTTTTCATCAAAATTACAAAAATAATTTGTATCAATAATTTTGGGAGAGAAAGGTATTAACGTACATTATACGCAAAAATATTTAGTTAAGAAAACGTATGTACATGCGAAAATTATTCAAAAAAAGATTTACGTTAAATAGTCAAAGAGCTTTGTTTTGAATTTATTGAGAGTGAAATCGAAAAGAAAACATTAATTAGCTAGTAAAGAAGATACAATAAAAAGAATTAATAAATATAATCGATATAAGGCAACGTGATTAATTACGAGAATATAGTTTTTGTAATAGAAAGACTTTTTGTTATATTGTTTGCCAGTATAAAGTTTGCTCCGTTGTTTTTAATCGAAATCTAGAATGAGGTCGAACCAATATTGTGGTAGAATGGATAATGGGGCACGTTTTTAATTTAAGATGGAAACAATTTTTTCTGTGAAATTTTTACAGCATACGCGTGCAAAGTCGCTGCACATTCCGCGAGAAATGATCCCCACAACGCTTGGGAATCGGAATAGGTATCGCTGCTGGCGTGCTAGTAATCATAACGCTTTTTTTTTCAATTTACAATTTCATCCCCTCGGTTTTACGGTGTAAAGCGTTCATAAATTTTGCGGGACGTATCCATCCGTCCGCTATGACCACTAGCACGATTTTTCCTTCGCGATAAACAACTTCGGCATGAAACACTGGACAAGTAATTAATGACAGGATACGTCGTAAGCTGTAGAGCTGTTGATCTAATTTTAACTTGTCACAGTCGCGTTATCGTATGATATAATTTGTTGAAAAAGTTACAGAAATGTAGAATACTGCGATAAAAAATATCAACTTTCAGAAAAGTTTTTTTCAGCCGACAGTAATGTTTTATGACATATATATAATAATTAGATTCTGTAATTGGAAAAGGAAATGAATTATTCTCTTATTTGCTCGTAGTACGTGCTGGAGTTTCAGTTCTCAATTAAAAGGAAAAATTACATTAACTTTTAAGTAGGTAGCAGATTTAAATATATGCAAGGTAGAGTGCTCTGAACATCTAAAAAGAATTTTAATTTTACACTTTTACAGTTATATTTTTACTAATATATTATGTTATAGTTAAATTTACTTTATATTCTTATAAGATAGAGGAATGTAAAAATAATGAAATTTGAGGCTTCTAAATCTCATCTAGATCATTCCTTTTATTTTTCTCTTATTAGAACAAGGTTTTAAAGAAATGTTAGAAATGTTACTATTTTATCTGATTTGCTTCAGGTTCAATAATGTAAAGGAAAAAAACAGCAAAACGATTATTCTTCGTATTTTTATTGAAAGTTAATTTTGTTTCCATGAATTGGTTCCGAATATTAGACAATTTGACGAAATGATAAAAAAAATGAAAGAAAACTAACGTTAGCTGCGTGACGGAAAGCCATATGGTAGTCACTGATTCGATCGCTCATGCGCTGGAATGCCTGTCATTAGGGTGATAATGGTATGGAACAAGGTGATTTCGTGAGATATTAGCATTCTGAGCTGGCCGAGATTGTCGATCGGTCTAGATACGAAATGACACCCTGGATTCACCACAAGGACCGCATCGATTGACTCGGCATTTCCCTAAAGATCAATTTCCGATCAATTCATAACGGAAATTATGCGTCATGGATATTACGTAAAGTCACAGCGATATTACTGAAGGCTTGGCGTCATGTCTTGGGTCACATCGTGAACGAATTTTTAAAGGGAATTCGCTCCTTCAACTGTACTAAGCACGCACTTTATGGTTCATCTTCACGGAAAGAACAATTTTGTTCAATTTTGTTTAAATATTAGCTAGGTCTGAAAATAATTTTGTCAAAATACTTATGTAAGAAATTCAAATGTGATAAGCAATACTACAAAAAATTTAGATATTGTAACAATCAATTTGAGCGTCCTATAATATTTTAATAGATCAACAAAATTATTTCTATATTTGTATTTACACTCAGAGGGATTGCTTTAATTTAAAGAAATTTTCTTTGCTATACGGTTAAAGAAAAAATTTCTTTGATTTAATCATTATTTTTTTAAATCCAATAAAATTTATTTGATTTAAATTCCAAGAAAAGACATTCAAATCATTTCTTGGATTTGAACATAATTTTTTAAAATTAAATAAATTTTATTTGATTTAAAAAAATAATATTTAAATCAAAGAATTTTTTCACAAATCAAATTTTTTTCTTTAACCATATAGCAAAGAAAATTGCTTTAAATCGAAGCAACCTTTTCTCTGGGTGTAGCTAATTTTTAGATTATTATACTTCAGAAAACCATTCTTTTCCGTATTGTATTTAATGTTAATGTGGAAAACATCAGAAAAAAAATTTTTGACATTAAAGAGCTGAAAAAATAGGATGATAGACAAAAAATATTTCGGATAAAACTGAATTATATTAACAGCACTTTGAACTATATTATATTATTATATATCATTCATGTTAAGTAGATTATTTTTCAAGAAAAGACTTCTATGAAGGCTAATATCGTTCATCGATAGAGATTATCTGATTTATACAGATGCCGTGTACCTAATCCCGAATCGGCGTTCCGAGCAACCGGGCCGGTTTATACGTAACGCATCTGTCGCGCTGGATCGGATCCGATTAATTAATTTCCGATAACGGTTAAACGCGTTGCGGTAAGGTGTGTCGAAGTATTTGTCAATGTTAAATAGGTATTCACTTATTTAAAGTGACGTTATGTCCCGAGCAAACGTCTAGTGCCCAATTGTTGGCGTAGGTCAGCTTTAAGCCCTGCACATACGTAGATATGTATGTGCGCTTTCCGGACTAACCAAGGATCACCTGGGGGAGGGGATGTAAGACGATTAATTCCGGTGAAATTGAATCGCTGGCGCTAATTCCCAAAAGACTCGTAGTCGAAAGTACGAGCGAGAGCTTCGAGAGACGTCACGGGCGAGAATCGTACTCGCCATGACTTTCGAAAGTTTGCATGAGCATTAATTTCAATCGGCCAAATGCCGACTTAATTTCTCCGAACATCAAGCAACTGACTCGCAAGATTGAAATCGGTCAGAATTCAGTTTGAATGATTTTAACTTTCACGAAAAGCATAAATAATTATTCTTCGTCACATAGTTATTTTGCTATATTCTGTATTTCTATTAAACAAATATTAATGTTGAGTCGTAAAGTAAATTTTAAAAACATAAAGTTCTGTATAATAATAACTGTATAATAATAACGTGAGGAAGAGAAATGTCTCATATGTAATCAAATAGATATAACATTCGCTAACGAGATTCGCGTTCTCTCGTTTCATTAAACATTATTGCGCGTCTTCTCTTAGTTTCAACATGCGTAAACGATATCTTCTGCAGAATCCAGAACTTAATTAAAGTAATCATCGTTGGCTAAACAGCCAATGGTTCTACTGCAATGAAATGCCTGCAGTTCACGAATACGCTGAAGTGAACAAAGGAAAATCGTGTATATTTACTCAGAGCACGTAACGATGATCAAAGAAGATTTTTCCAGTTAATAAAAACTATACTTGTAAAAGTATACTTGTAAGAAACTATACTTGTAAAAAACTATTAAGGAATAAAACTTATATGTTAGCTGACGGATTCAATATTAATAATCTTTTAACAAGAGATCGACGACAAAGTCATAAAGAAGATGTATGTTCGTAATTTGATCGAGATCAACAAGCGGAATCTACTCGATTCGCCGAGTATCAGAGTCCTTTGAGACTCGCCTTGATTGGCTTTCAGTCCGAGTCTCGGCACGTTACGATATCTCTCAGTTGCAGCTTTCAAACGAACATCCACAAGCGGAGGTTCACGTTTGGCCTTAGGATCGACTCGCGCGATCATGATCAATAGACAGACGTCGAACGTCCTTGTATATGACCGCGTTCAGCAAGCGGGCCGCCGATTGCTCGAAACTTGGAATTGGGACAGACATATTGGTATCTGCCGACGAGCAAGCCGCACGCCTACGTGCATAAGCTCGCTGAACTGGCAACCGATCGTTTCAGCGCATCCGGTGCAGCAACTGCAAGCTGGCCGACATACACAGAGTGTTCAGAGAGTAAGGAAAGATTCTTTCCTAAGTAACAGTCGTTTAAAAATGGAAAGAACGGTTTTGTTAAAGTTATACGTAAAAATTTAGCTAGATGCAAGTCTAAAAATAATTTTGCTTGGACAATAATTATGTGAAATACTCAAATTGGTTGCTAGAATGTTAAAACTTCTTGCAGCATTGTCATCAATGTTTAAGTGTTAACTACATAATTATTTTAATCCTCAAACAAAATTATTTTTAAATCTATATCTAGCTAAATTTTTAGATACTTCTACAAAATTGTTTTTTCTGTAAAGACTTTCACTTATAAAATTTATATGTTTGCAGACAAGCTGCAAAATGAATTTAAATTATTATGAAATATTTGAAGAATTTATTAAAAATTTTAATAAAAGAAATATGTATGCGCTATATAATAATAAATAATTATAATGTAATCCTTCAACATCTTATACATTCATATTGTCAAATATTTTGTTTAGTACTGTCTTCAAAAAGTTGAAGACAGTTAATGGAGAAGCCTTTGTATAATATATTAATAGTTAATGATTATCATTTTGCAGAAAGTTCGATTTCTCCAATTCAGATATTCTATACATGGTGTGAGAGGAAGCAACCAGTAGGTAGTTGGTAGATCCTAGATATAACCGACTATATATCGAATTGATCGTATGGGCGCATATATTCGCAAATCTGACGCCATTACATTGATGTGCGGGGACTCTGTCATTCGCAAAGTGATACCTCACGTCACGGCCGGTCTTGTCGACGCCTCGTGAGATCGTCAGCAATGCGAGAACGCGATATCCCGAGGTGCCGAGATACCGTAATGCGGAAGTCCGAGACTATTCCGCGACGTCAGTTATCCGATGTCCCGCGTCTGATAAGCATGGTAGATTGTTCCGCGGATTTTTCGCGAATAAAACGCTTTTCATGAGATTGCATGGAAGCGACACGACGTGTAATAAAGATACGTCGATAAATCTAAGTACTTCTGAAGGAGAGAAATGTACGTCAAAAGTTCACCGACTGTAAATTAGCAAGATTCGATATAAAAGTGTGTATTTGAAGAGCTGCCTAATAGCGGAATTGAAAATTTACAACATTATCATTAAAATTTGTATTTTCAGTATTATTTACTGATATATATATTTAAGTAATATATTAAAAAGAATTTTCCATTTAAAAAATTGATGAATAAAGAAACAAATAAATAAATAAACAAAATCCTCTTTTCTGGTGAAAATATTTTATCTCAAATCAAATATATGGCTCTTCTAACAATAATTAATAATATGTTTCAGTCAATAATTTCGAAGATTAATTAATCCCAATTTTAATAACTATTGGTTTGTTGGAAATAATATTCATCCACAAATTATAGATGACTACCATTGTTAATTCAGATAAGTTTAAATAATGCAATAAATTTTTTTCTCAAATAATGAAAAATTGTTTAATTATGTAGGAATAGAAGAAAATCATGAGTAAGAGAGCAATCTCTATTTTTTTTTTCATATTGCACTTTTGGAAGTTGCAGTCGGTTAGATGAGATCTAGCGAGGATGCGAGCAGATGAGTAGGAAGCAGACTGGAAATGTGAGCTGCCTTAACTACCTTCGAGGTAGTTAAGAACAGAGACGAACCTCGAGATTCGTAACTTTCTATCAGATTCGAAGTTGTGGATGCTTGGCCTGAGTATGTACGTATGTAACAGTGCGTATGTATGTGCTTACACCGCATTCACTCATGTTGTTCAAACCGCTAATTGAGTAGAATTGAGGTCGCGAACGGATGATAAGGTATCAACTTGATCGACAATTTTAATAAATTCGCGGAAATTGCAATCACAATCATGCAATTATGAAAGTATTTCTAGTTAAGCCAAAGTGATCAAAGTTTTCGAACTTTTTTTATTATTAATTTTGGCATTAATTTTAATATCTTAGGGTATATATGTGTAATCAATACATAGTAAATTTTTGTATTACGATAATATTTCAAACAATCATAATTACGATATTTCTTCTTATGGCAGTAAACTTTAAATATGTCATGCTGATCCAACGTAAATTGAAGCGAAGCCGACTAACGCTACAAAGAAGAGGAATCTCATGACAGAAATTTACGAGACGTGCCTTATTGAATTATCGTCGTCGCTACGACGTCTTCGACGTGTCTTGAACGACGAAAGAATTCGTTGCGACGTGAAGCTTCGAAAATCAGTTCAAGTTTTTATCAACAGGATTGAGATACGAGAATCAGCTGTCACGTTTAGGAAAGTAACAGAAGCATTTTTCTGATTCAAAGAACACAGATGAGAATGGGTCAAATAAATTGATAAATAAGAAAAATCTTGTCATCAGACAAGTGAGGGACGTATATAGGAATAAAAATTGAACAGATGATGAGATAAAAAATGCGCTAACTTTAATTAAATTGAGACCTTTATACGCATAGACTTTTATTACCTATAATTTATATTTTAATCATTTTTAATACCGTGTAGGTACAATATTACTTAACTCTTCATCGACTTTGTGAAATTTTACTTTTTATTAGTAACTTGGATTTTTTAATTTCAGAACGGATTTTTATGTTGTTCTGTATAAAAATGGACTGTATAAAAATCTAAAAAAATTTGTTCATACTTGTAAAAGCTTGAACAACTAGTTTTTACTATCATAGAAGTCGGATTTTACTTATTTTTACAGATTTAAATTCATCTATCAGAATTCATAATCAAAATATCGATTCTGTCTTCAAATTTCAACTTGATAAAGAGTCAAATTTGGTGAATTAAGTCCTTTTGAGCAAGAATTAATACATTTATCGTATTGTATATATATATAAAACTTCAAATTTGTAATTTGAAACTTAATTGAACATAATCGAGTATAAAGCGTCCATACAACTGGAATATATTAAATATCTCTGTGTGTGTGTGTGTGTGTGTGTGTGTGTCTGTGTGTGTG
>Ga0157364_1004962_pt1 | contig 13408 bp, 4 predicted proteins | sample AttsexASBM2_FD_111476 | JGI IMG/M metagenome (GOLD analysis project Ga0157364, IMG submission 111476) | Fungus gardens microbial communities from leaf cutter ant in Ribeirão Preto, State of São Paulo, Brazil - Atta sexdens ASBM2 | ecosystem: Host-associated > Fungi > Mycelium > Unclassified ... | reverse complement strand
TTCTTATTTTTTTGCTTTATTTCTTATTGTTAGATTTATTATGCACATACACAGCTCATGAATATTTTAGATATTTCATGTGTTCTCATATGTATGGTATAAAAATGAGATTCTTATTGTTAGATATTTCAAATTGTGGCTTTTTATGATACTTTGAATCGTATAATTCTGTCATTTTTGTGTCGAATACTCCGCATTCTTAATACGGGAAAAGTAAAAGATAAATTATATTTAAATATAATTAAAATATAAAAAGCAATAAAAATCGAGATATAATATTGGGATCAAAAAACACTTCGCGTGAGCAATTATGTAAGAAAAATCTGTTTTTACTTCTTATTTTTTGTTAGTAGTTTGTAATTAATATGAAATATTTAAAATTATAAAATGAACGTCAAATATGTTCCTTGGTGTATCACAATATAATTACGATATCACATTAAACGATTCGCGCAGCTAAAACTAAATATAAGAAATTGTTTTATTAATCAAAGAACATTAAAAATGTGAAGAATTATTTTATTTATTCGTAATATTCGTTATTATTTCGACAGTTAGACGGTTGGGTGACCTTGGGGTGGGGATGGCACGGGGTGGCACGGGCAGCGCGTCATGTTTATGCGTAGTTACTGCGTAGTCATTCCCTTACCGAGATTCGTGCAAATAGGTAGTTGTGTCGTGTGCGGTTCTTTCACATTACTTTTTAAAATCTTATCGCGAAAAATGTCAAGTATAATACGAAACGTTGTACTTTATGAATAATTAATCATTCTAATAATCGTATTACGTAAATATTCATAAAATACAACATTTTATTATATATCTAGCATTTTTTGCGATTATTATATGTTTCAAAAAGAAATGTGAAGAAGAACGGCACGCGACATTTTGTCTGTACGAACGGTATCACACGAGTTATAAAAAAGCAACGTTAATATGAATAATATTCTCATGCAAATAACGCAATTCCTGTTTTCAGAATTAATATAGTTTAATAATTTAATTATTTTTTTTGTTTTTATGCACCTTCTGTTACACGATCCGTTTAAAAATTAAACGTAACTCTTTGAAATTATTATTATCGATATAATAAAAGAAACATTTCTCTTTTTTATTAATCTCTAGCCCATTTTATTGACTCTAATCATATCGTACAGACATCTACATATGTATAAATAAGAGATTTAGCTCTTTTATCTACTCTGAATTTATTTCGCAATGATAACGAATTGCAGACATGTGTTCGATATTCCGTGTGTGTTCGTTTCTAAAAGTTAACCGATTGCATAGTAATTGTATAGTAATATAGATAATAGCTATATATTACATTTTTCACATTATCTTCACTCTCACAAGTACGTCACGACCTTAACGTGAAAGGGCTCAGTACCCAAAGGAAATTTGACACGAAAATGATTTTTCTCAAGTATCTAAAAATTGTCGGATCTATCTGAATGATACATCTAGATAAATTTTTAGATATTGAGTAAAATCGTTCTCTTCGTGTAAAAATCCAACGGGGAAGCTAACATACCCTCGTCGCCGATTTACTTGAAAATGAACGAATCGCAGCTGGTTCGTCGCATCGCGCGTTTGCTTCGGGAGTGCCGTTCAAGTTATCGGACTTAAGTTAGTCTGCGCGCGATTATAGTGTACTATTTGTGAATGTTTTATGCGAGTATCCTGTGCGAGAGGATATCAACCCAAATTTGAAAGGAGGAGGAGGTCCGGGAGAGACATCGGGCATCAGTCTTGGAGCAATCTTGCGGTAAATATTATTCTTTACTTGTGTAAAATTAATCTTTTTTTGCTTGTTTTTAAATTATTGTCAAATAAAATAATTTAAATAATTATATATTATATAAAATAATTCTATAAAATAATAATATATTCTCTAAAATAATTCTCTAAAATAATATATATTTTGTAAAGAAGATTTTAGCAAAAATAAATTTGTATAAAATCTTACAGTAATTTTTAAATAACTCTTCTTTTATCTAATCTAGATAAAAGAAAAGTTACTTAAAATTTAGATAAAATAATTATATATATGTTCTCTAAAGAAGATCTTAGCAAAAATAAATTTGCATAAAATTTTAAAGTAATTTAATACTTAAAAATTTTATACGAATTTATTAATACAACTACTTTTATTTACATATGTAGGAGATGCGAAAGATTTAGATTTACAGAGATGAACCACGTTTATTTTCGACGATACGATTTTATTGATAGTGTCAGAAAATGTATATAGTCACGTAGTTTTCAAATTATAAATAGATAAAATTATAAATAGACTGGCGGTCTATTTATAAAAGGCCTCTCTTTTTCTTATTACCGTCGAAATCACCCATATAAAGGCCCCCTCTAGGTTTCTCTCTAGTACAAGTGATATCACATTTGAATATTGCCTCTCTTAGGTTTCTCTCTAGTACAAATGATATCACATTTGAATCTACCCGCGAGATGTCGAATGATCACGTATCCGGTCGGTGCCGCCATCTGGCGTGAAGTTGGCGCGCGCCTGCCAGTGTCGTGGTCTGGCATGCGTGGAAGTTTCGAAAAAGCATTCGAACGCGCGGCGAGCCGATGAGGTAAGTCAGGTGTAAGTGGCCGCCTCGTCGTCGCGTCGCGCCGCGCTGTGCCGTGCGGATTTGACAACTCGTGCGAGAGTTAACCTGAAAATGGCCGAAACGCGCGACTCGGCACTGGTGTCAGACGCGGTGGCCGGCGCCGCGTCCGGTCAACAACCGATCCCATCGGAATCGGGGACCCAAGGGGACGAGGACCTATCCGATCGTGCTGGTACGTAGAACCCTTCGAAACGACGTTTTACGGCGCGCTCCAGTTTTCGCGAGCTGTTTTATTTAAATGCAAGTGCGTCGAGCGTAGCCATGCAACAAGTGGCACAGAGCGCTTTTGCATGCTGGACAGGTGTGTAGCGAGACGCCGCGATTCCCCAACGCAATTTTCCCTTGAGACTCGAAAAGTTTCGATCGAAATTAAAAAATGATGAAGCGACGTTTTGTTCAAGTCGAGTTCAGGAGAGTTTGACATTTAGATAGAGTTACGATAAGTGACAATGTACAGCTTTGCTTAGCCACGAGCAGTTCGCTTATCGACATGTCGCTTATATAAATAGTTATGCAAACACAGGTAGATATATCATTATGTAAATAAATTATGATTGATTTTTATTCCCAATATATACTGAATTTATTAAATTTTTTAAAAAGTTGTCCATTTTTGGACAATATTTTTTATAAATGTAACGTAAATTTAAATGTAAATCGTTAATTATCATTATAAATTTGAATTTATTAAATACTGTCACTAATTACACATGGAAACAAATAATATTTCATGCCGTAATACTGACACAAATTGTAAGTGAGCAGAGAAATGATATCATTACATACATAAATATAACTGATTTTTATTCCCGGTATGCTGAATTTGTTATTATTTTTTTAAAAAGAAAGCCGTTTTCTTTTAATTTAATTTTCAATGTAAATCTGTAATTAATTACAAGTCACAATTAATATGTTAAATTTTTCTTGTAATATTTTACAGTCGTTTATGTTCAAGAATGATAAAAATTGTTACGTTTCTTAGAAATGTAAACGTCTGATTTTTTTTATAACACGATGACTTAATTTGTTATTTTACACATTAAAAAATATTAATCTTAATTTAATCTTTTCAATTTTGTATTTCCTAGGAAAAGTGGATGTTGGCACTGAATCTCTCAAATGAGTGCAAATGAATAGTGTGTTTAGAAGGCATGAACAACTTTCGTCTGAACTTTCGACTTACAATTTTTACTCAATTTTTATTTAATATATATTAAACATGACATAATTGATAACGATATTTTTATTATGTAACGTTTATTTGCAACTTATATGGATATTATTGGAGAACTTATATGGATATTATTGAAGAACAATTAATTTTATACCGTAATGCACTTTCGATTTTAGAAAAATTAGTGTCTAGTGATATATTTTCTTGATAGAAGGAGATATATTATTTGTAAATATATGGATAGCAGACATTGAGAAATGTCTATTTGAATCTATGACACTATGAGTGAATGTAATGCATTTGAACGTAATAGATAAAATGCTTCAAAAGTCATCAAAAGTTATCAATGCATTTTTTCTTAGAAAGTTGAAATATCTGTATATAATCAAATTTCATTTTTATCCATAATTTTTAATTCTTTGTAGCACGTTTAACATTTTATATTTTTAACCGAAAAAATTAGGTTTTTCATTTATTCTATTTATTTTTATTTTTTCATTTATTCTATTTATTTTATACAGTTCATTATATTTAAAAATTTTTTATTCTATTCGAGAATATTGATTTTTGTCATATTTCTTTCTTTACCGAGATATTTCTTATGTATCTTGCGAATTAATCTAAATAGTCTAATCTATCGCAAACAGATCGAACAGCTACTGAAAGGCATATATGTTATGAAACTCTAAATTCTTTGGAATGGAATCTTACTTTAAAGAGTGAAGATTAAACCAGTATTGAAAAAGAATTAAATTTTCAATCTTGAACAGTGAGATTTCACTCTTCAGAGTGATTCATTCTAAAAGTTTTAGAAAATGATAAAATGCAACGAGTTTTTCTCAACGTTTTATTACAGTTATGTTGCAGTATTACTTTCTTTTATTTTGCCATTAATATTTTTGCGATTTTTTAAATTGCAAGTTGTGATTTATATACGATCCGTGTAAATTCTTATATTTCTTAAATTTTTACTGTTAACTTACAAATCGAAATTCTCATCAATTAAAATAAAGATTTGTTCCCATGTGAATTTCAAATAGTAAATTGAATTTGACGCCGTTGAATACAATTTGAAAAAAAATTTAGTTTGAATGTTTCATCTCGACACATGTAAATATATTGTATGTAATAAAATTTTATTATTGCTCTATGAAATCTACGTTTATATATAAAAATGTATATGTGACAGTTGGTATTATCACGATTGCAGTTGCCTGCTGATATGATGGTAAAATACATTGCATTAAATTTTATAGAACATTCTTGCTTTTTTTTAAATCTTGACTATATTAAAAAACGGGATATTTGCAAATATGAATAAAATAAAAAGATATACATCACTGTAAAGTCATATTAACAATCTTTCGTTTATGTAATACATACGATTCTTCATAGAGGACACTATATGAAGTTAATTCTCCAGAGAAACTGCACTGATTAGGACTATTCTATAAATTTGAATAATAACAAATCTGTATAATTTTTGCATTATATTTGAAATATGTTACGTAAATATTTACATAAAATTACACCGATGAGAGTTATAAGTAAAGAGAGAGTCTTATAAGTAAAATTTGCATGTAAATTTCTATGTCTTTGATAACTGTATATTAATTTAGATATATCTTAACAGAAAAGAAAATATCAGTAATTATATTTTTAATTGTAAAAGTTTTTTTTTTGCTTATTTTAAATATTTAATGTACTTTTAATGTACTAATTAAATTTGTTTTATAATTAAATTTGTAAGAAATATTAATTGTAGTGTATACGTCTTATAAGACTTTTTTTGCCTTTAGTTATTATAATAATACTAATGCAGAATCTGTATATATTTATAGTGGAGGAGAGTACAAAGACTGTTGCAACGAGTGAAGCTGTAAACACGGAACAAACCAAGACGCAAATTAACGGCGATATCGGTGAGTGATAATCTTATATTAGTACTATTCTATAAAAAACAATATAAAGAAGGGCACTATTCTATAAATTTAAATAATAACAAATCTGCATAATTTTTGTATATTTGAAAATAATTATTATTCCCCTTTTTTAATAATACATGAAAATATTTTCGGTCAAGTATTTCGCATGCGTAATTTCGCATTTTTTATTAAACTACCAGACAGTTTTGCGATAAAAATATCGGTATAAAAATAGGAAAATATCTGTGAAATCAAATTGAAGAAATATTCCTAGTTAAACTCTTAATTTTGTGTCTATTATTCGTGTCTCTATTAATTTATTGAACGAATAAACGAATTAACTTATTGAACAATAGAATTATATTTGTATAAATCTCGATTTTGTATTTGTAACAAATAGCTCATGAGACTTACAAGAAGAATATTTAAAAGCGACTTATTTTAAACCTTTCAATTCAGATTTTTTACTTCGCGCTTGCTAGAGGACATTTCTTTGACGAAATCTGTAATGGAATTTTTTATTTTGCTTTTTTATAGTTCAATGAATGATCATAAAAAATATTTGAGAGACATATATTCTTTTCATGAATAGTCTTTTCATGATAGATTGAGTTCAATAAAGAAAGAAAAATCAAAAATTTTATCAAAGATTTCTTTAAATATCTTCGATTTCTTTAAATTTCTTTGAATTTATCGGAAATTTCGGAATTTAAAGAAGAATAGCTCGCTACTAATGACAAAATACCTTTCGATGAATTTTACTAGTGGAAAGAACGAAATTTTGTTGAAAGATCTAAATTTTGCTTGACATAGATTTGAAAATAATTTTTTATTGGATCATCAAAATAATGATGTTGGAAATTCAAAAATGAGTAATGCTGCAAAAAATTTGATTGTCCAATAACCAGTTCGAGTTTTTAACAAAATTATTTTGATGGATCAAATTATTTTCGAATCCAGTAAAATTTTAAATCCTTCAATAAAATTGTTCTTTCTGTGCGGAGATTATTTGTAATTTAGCTTTTGTCATAACACGTAAAAATTATAACCATATTCTCTAAAAACGTCGGCGTGTGTGGATTTAACATATATTTATATAATTTTCACTATGTTGATGTTTACATGATGTGGATTAATCCACATGGATTTTAAATTTATACCATGGTGTTGATATAAATATCAGGGTTAAAATCTATATGTTTTAAATTATTATATCCTGGCAAAATTCAGTGGACTGTCGCCCACTTCCTTCCCTCCTCCGTTGCTCTTATCATATCTCATTAGATCTTATCTTAGATCTTATAAATTCAAGATGCTTCCGTATTTTCCATCTCTCGTTTCAAATAGGATGGGTGAACGATGTGATTCTGATTTTAGTAACTTTGTAGCAGTCGATAAGTAATGTCGAGGGTGAAACGCGGGGGCGTCGAAACGGTCGTAAATTACATCGCCGCCCACCGATTACTGCACCGTTTCTGAAAGGATGACCTTGACCTTGATCTGTCTCTCGCAGGTATCCGAAAAGTCCGCTCTGAAGCGTAGCGTGTAGGAGATGGCGCGTTTCAACCCGTAATCGACGCATCGCGGTAGAGTAGATTCGCGTGTCGCACGCGATCCTGCACGACTGAGCAGGAAGTATCGGGCTTGTTATACGACATTGATAAGAGGTTTGTGCGATATTCCATATGAGAGGATACTGTCGTAGCGGAGAGATGAATCTGCATAGCCGATTGAATCCCTCGACACTTCAAGTCCCGCGCCGCGAATGTAATATGAATGTCTTAATCCATGTTAGTCTGTTTATATATATTACTAATATCTTACTCTACCGTAAATTAACATAATCGAGATAGAGATAGGGACAGTTAATTTTGTTTCTTTGAAATATGGCAGAAGTACCGTTATAAGAGATACATGTTGTGACATAAAAAATTAAAAGAAATTTAAATCATGGCATTGAGAATTCTTCTTTTTGATAGGACGACTTTTTTTATTGCGAATTTTTATTAGATAAAATTTGATCGGAATATCAAAAATTTAATTCCGAAGCTGACAGTGAGTCTATTAGATTCACTCAATTATAAATTTTTGTCAGAGTTATGTCAAACACAAAAAGAATAATTTAGATAAGGGGACAGATCTGAAAATAATTTTCGGACCAAAATTATGTAGATAATTCAAGCATGAGCAATGCTACAAAAAATTTTGACATTGTAGCAATTAGTTTGTAGTAACATGGTTACATAATTATTTTGATAGTCCAACATTTGATAGTCCAATTATTTTGATTGATCCAACAAAATTTATTTTCAGATCTATATTTAGATCTGTATATTTGAAATATTTAGATACTTCAGCAAAACTGTTTTTTTCATATTCAATTCTCTATGTTATATTTACACAAATTTGAATTATTCTTATTAAAATATACGTTAATATAATATTTATATACGGTGTATTCATTCTTTTTTATATGAATTATAATAATAGCTTTATTGAAGAAAAGAAATGCAAATCATGTCCAGAAGAACAAAAGTCTAGTCAAATTTCTCAAAAAAGTGGAATATCAACGATATTGCTGATTTATTATATACTGTCTACAATAGTTTGGATTCTTGAAATTAATTAGTATTAATTAGTTAACTTTTAATTAACATAAATGAGTCTTATACACCCAGCATCAGTACTGTATTACAGATTTTATCGTCAATTCCAGAGGGTTAAGTTCAACTCGTAACAGAGCGCAAAGCACATGAATTCCAAGCGTAATTATTTGCATACGATAGAATTTCTATGTTCTCGATAAAATTACAATTTTAATACGCTATTTAGAATGCATTCGTGATTAACGGTTAACGATTGCGTACATAGTGTACTGAGCTGGCGGGCGGACGGCTGATATGCGTATTTCGAAGCCCGGTAGCCGAGCTTAAGCTTGCGCTGTTTGGCCGCCCTCGCTCTCCTTTTCTCCACTTGGTGGGTCGATGTACTATCTCTTTCCGACCTTCTCTCTTGCTCTTGCCCAACGGCAAAGCCTCCCTCTCTCTTCCGCCGGGTTGCTCCCTAGGTTCTCTCATCCCCAGTGCGCGCATCGAACCCGTCCTGGACGAAAGTCCTTCCCGCTCCGTCGCACATAGGACGCACGTTTCCTCATCTCGACGTTCGACGTTTCCAACGTTTGCTCCATCGGATTCGTGATTGTTCTCGCGATCGGTTGTCGCGTTTCCGGTTCCTGCAAATGTCGCGCAGTAGAACGTCGGTCACGATCATGCGAGCGATCGCACGACGTGGGTGGATTTAGGGAAATTAGTTTTGGTGCATATTTAATGGTGTCCGCGAAGGAAGGAAAACGTTTGTGATCGATAAAGTCGATTGAAGGAAATGAGGGAATAGGATTCTCGTGGATGCTGCGGCGGAGAGCGCGATGATAACGATGATAAATCAAGGATAATCGCGCTCGGCTATCATCTAGGAATGTGGAAGTGGTTGGTAAATATGTGATTGTGCATCTTAATCAAATCACCACGAATTTGTGATCCATCGCGTAGATCGCGAATCTTGAAAATCGAAGCGTCGATAATATTCGTAAGAAGTTATATAAAAATTCTTTTCACTCCATCACCGTGCGCGGTTTGGATTGAGCATTATGAATTTCAATACAGCAATGAAGTATCTTGCAGGCTTTGATTGATGAATTTTCGAAGGAAATAGATGAAATTATAATTATGTTTGATCCTATAATTATTGCAGACATGAAAAGGCTCATTAAAATCGTATTAAGATCGAAGTTTGAATCGACTGTGTTCGATGTGCGCACATTGAGACGCTTTTTTGGAGATTTTCTATAAATTATATTTTACAATTGTGATGTGTACGTTGTGTCAGATAATGATCTTTTTCATCATTTATCTCATCTTCGCGCGTGTTATCCATCAATTTATCTAATGGTTTTCTCTTTAAAATTAAAAAATTAAAAATATTGAGTGGCAAATAAAATTCAGTATAACGTAACTGTGAATTTCTTTCGGTACGAACAAAGTCGTGAAAAATAGATGGAAAGTAATCGGTGCAGCGGCTGATAAATTGAAATAGTCAGTGATAGATATCGAGAAAGGACAGGACGAAGCCGCGAATTGAAATTAAACGTAGGGAACAATTGGAGATCGCTATTAGCATTGGATTTTCGATTTGTCTGAAGGAGGTTGGCCTCCCTCCGCCAACAAAGGTGCGGTTCAATTTCTCGTTGGACCCTTCCAGCTCGCGAACTATCGATCAACCTGGCGCGCTTTGACGTATAAATAGCGTCGCGTTAATTTTACTCATATACAGAAACGAGCGACCGTCGACCGCGCTGTAGACAGAATTGGTTTTTATTTGATAAATGGGAATAACGAACGCGATATTTTGACGCTGGCGCATCTCTCTTCTTCAGCCTCCGTCGTATCTTAGAACTTCTACATCGATTTGTTAAAAGTTTCGTCGCTATGTGAAAAGCGAAAAGTAAACATGTTTACGGAAGATTAACGGTTTCTATATAGAGAGATAATTTTATATTGAGACATCAAACTGTCATAAGACGAAATAATAAAATTTCTTTTAAAAATAGTGAAGAAGAGGGTATAAAATTTAATTTTTGTTTTTAATAATAATGTGTACAAAAATAATAAATAATTGATTATTTCGAATTATATTATCGCTGATTTTTATTAAATAATGATAATCTTTATTAAATAAGATTTTTTATTGAATAAAAACGGTAATAAATATTGTTCAAAAGAGTTGTAAAAAATAATTTAGATTTTATTTTAATTTGAACAAAGAAATTGTCCGTTATTGATATTTTTTGCACAGACGTATAAAAGAATTTTACAATGAATAAATTGTTAAATAATAATTTTCATCTCATTATTTTCTGTTTCAATGTCATTTGCACGACTGGATTTACAGCTACGCTTTGTTTCATAAATATTCATCGATATCATTTCAAATAATAATTTGAAATCGAAATTTCACGTTAATTATATGCATTGGAATTGATTTGCTATCTAAGTAGCAATAATAGCCAGTGACAGCCATCAAAACCGTTGGGCTTTCAATCGCCATATAATACATGTCCGTTCGGTTAGGTAATTGTATCGAGGTCAAACGTCACCATATCAAGTACCGGCCGCTTGTTATGGGAGCTGTATTCAGTTCATATTGCCACATTTTTCAGAGGTAGATTATTTAGTTTACAATTTTCCAGTCAAGTATCTCATTGTATAAAGAAAAGAAAATATAAGGGCGGAGAAAAATAGAGAAGAAGATAGGTAGAAGCCCGGAAAATCGAGAAGTTGCCTATCTTGTTAAAGTAAATTATTGTTTTATTTCTGTTTAAAGCGAAGAAATTTATTGACGCTTCGATGTTTCTTTAGTATATGAAAAGCGATTTTTTTCTTTTCAATTTTCCAAGGTGCTACCGATCCATCGTCCCATCGGCCATTTCACGTAAAATGACGACATTGAAAAGAACAATTTACGTCAGTATAACTTGATCAATTGAGGCTCGGGCAATGAAAGAATCTTACGAGGAATGTACAAACAAACGATTCTAACGTTTGAGAAGATTCGAAAGATGAAAATGTTGAACTGCGTCATTCATTGCGGGTCGGATAAGTCAGTGTCATTTAAAAATCCTGCGTGTTTAGACTGTGGGATTTAAACACGTTATTATTTTTCTTCACGGCATTATTTTGTGTGTGTACGAGTCTATGTATGTGCCGCGCAACGTGATTCTTATTTGGTTTCTTAACGACAGAGTGGAAAGGTCGGGTCGAGATAAGCGTTAGGTGTGGTCGTCTACGCTCTTTAAATCATTTTTCGCTTTTGTGTGTGTCTCACTTCGGTGAGCGGTCACCTGCATCAACCTGTCGCTCTCGGAAGTGGTTAGTTTGCTGGGCCTCGCCGACGACGACGAGGTTCTCGCAGGCACGTCAGAGGAAAACAGAAAACGCGCCTTGTGGCAGTTTTATTCCACGGGCATGCTCACCCACAGTCATAGCGATGGAGAGTTCCCGATCTACTCGCAGGGTGAGTGCAAAGATAACTGGATCTGATGAAGATATAAATGACAAAATAAGATATACAAACGTATAATAGGGAGACGTTTTCGCGCGCGCAATTATATATTGAGAGAAAAGTGTTTGTATGTGTGATATAATTGCATGGTAAAATAATTATTAAGAACTCCATTTTTATATTACTTTATATATATATAATAATGTTAGTAATAATTTATATTATAATTATAGTCGCAAATATTTAATCTTTTTTTTTCTCATTATTGGGTGGTAAATTGATCGATAGATATCTTATATCGCGTGTTGAAAGTTAAGTAAACTTTATTTAAAAAAATAAGACGATCTTTTAATATGAGACGTTGGATGAATACTGGTATAAATAGCAGTGAAATCGATAGTTATAATCTGCTTGCGATCGTTGCGCTTCGACGACTCGCTGCGTCAACGAGCGAAAATCTATATCGTCTAAAAACTATTCTCTTGCGCAAGTAAATCGTACGTACGTCATACTTGCATTTATAGGGCCTATATATTTTTATATGTAGCGGGTGTAGAACGGATGCGCGCGCTATGTATACTGTATTTGTGTAACAATATAATAAGGAGATCGATCCACATACAGTAACCGCATACGCTACCATGCTTTTCGCCGGACGCAAAATTGCCGTCGTCGTTCGTGTAATAATTTTATCGGGAATGATACTAGCTGTGGCTATGTAGGGTATAATTGATATTAATATAATATTAAAATGATAAATTAATGAAGCAATAATTTATAATTAAAAATACGGTGCTCATGAATAATAATTCGAAGATAATTGTGCGCGTAAAATTGTAAATATCTATAATTATTATATGGGAGAGATAACAAGTAAATCGATCACCTCATACACATATAACACTTTATGTTACGGGTGTCATATAAAGGATTTTAATGAATAATCGAATTTCATTATTTTATGAAAAGGGATTAACTAATAATAGAATCATTTGTCACGCATTAATTATACTGATTTATTAGCACATGTGGATTAAGAGCGATAAAATAATTAATTAATCAAAACGTTGGAAAGTGTAAAAATTATGAATTTATAATGAGTATTTTGAAAATATTGATGATGTTTATTTATTCACAAAATAATTTCTTCTTTGGGATCGCTATCTATTTCTATGTTATACAGAAATTTGAATGCCTTGATTATTCTCGCAACAAACATTAGATTTATTAGCAATATTCTGTAATTAAGTGTTGGTAAATATCGTTTCCTTACTTTAGAAATAAGATTTCAAAGATTTTTCTCTGAAAATATTATTTTTTAATTTGACAAAAAAATTATTGATTCTTTAAATAACATTGGCAAAAAGAATAAATTCTTAATCTGATGAAATGTCACGATGATTTTGATGGTTTTTTAAAAATGGTTTGTATTTAGTTGTAAACGACTTCGTTAATTTTTTATAAAATTAAATTAGTTTACTTGTGATGACTGAGAGAGAGTAATATTTACTGTTCAATAATAATAATAATAATAATAATAATAATAATAATAATAATAATAATAATAATAAATTAATAACTTGAAAATCAGGTTTTTTTAAGTTGTGTCACTTGAAGTA
>Ga0157364_1004961_pt1 | contig 13409 bp, 7 predicted proteins | sample AttsexASBM2_FD_111476 | JGI IMG/M metagenome (GOLD analysis project Ga0157364, IMG submission 111476) | Fungus gardens microbial communities from leaf cutter ant in Ribeirão Preto, State of São Paulo, Brazil - Atta sexdens ASBM2 | ecosystem: Host-associated > Fungi > Mycelium > Unclassified ... | reverse complement strand
CATTAAAAATTGTCATAAAAAGTTATCGGTACTGCTGCGATGTTTTTAACGAAACTACGACTTTTAATCTCCAATGTATCATGTTCTTAATCTTAGAAACGACTGTTGCACGCGACATCGCGTTCAATGTGTACCCCGGGTTTCTACAGGAAGGAAAAGCATATAATTTCATGCGATTCACATTCAAAAGCAGCTTATTCGTCCTCCGTCGAGGAAACGATTAAAATTTTCATTCTACTCGATCCGTGTTTCGTCAGTGTCAAAGTATCGACACTATCGCAATTTTGAAGATGTACATACAGCGGCATTAACGTTACTGTAAATAAAAGCGGTTTGAAAATTTGAATCTTTTTACAGATATTTTTCACAGATTTTATGGATTTACGTTACAATATTTCCAACTTTAGCAAATTTAAAATCTCTTTTATTTAGTAGAGATGCGTGCTTCATTCAAATCCGATTAAAAAATCACCATGTAAGCGATAATAATTAAATTATTAAATATAATATATATGTATGTATGTACGTATGTATAATGTCGTTAATTTGCAGAATCGATGATTTAGTTTAGCGCATCAACATTCTTTTTTTATTCTCGCCACGCGAGAAGTTTATTGACATTTGCTGATAAATAAGAGTGCCTGACTTACCAATCTGATTTCCGTCACCCAGCTGACGATAATAATACCTGAAAATGTCACTTATATTTATCTCACGTTCGCTACGAGTAGACTTTAATTTATTTTAAATACATTATAAAATTGTTTGAATTTTAGATTAATTAAGATAACGGTTTATTCACACTTTAATCATTCAGTTTTGATTAGTTTATTCGATTTCATCGAATAAACTGACAAAAACATCAAGAGGATATAAGTATGTTGTGAAAAGAAGCGCAAACCTGTTTGCAAAAAGCCTGATTGAGAGGATTCAAACGGTAGATTCTTGGAAACGGACGCTCGTGTTTAGATAACTTATTGGTTCAATGGTAATCGATGTACAAAGTATTTTACGTCACAAGCTGCCATAATTCCATCCGGTACTTTAACCGCGTGAATGACGTTAATGATGACGCTGCAAGTAAAGACAATAGAACGCAGTGATTGAAGGTGCTAACAGCAAGATAAGGACGTGCATCTCTCGTTCGCCTTACTTGAGTGCAGTCCGATCACGTGAAAATTTTAATAAAATTGCGACATTACACGTAATATCGCAAACTGCTCCTATCTGTAACACGTGGTTATTAATACAGTAAATTATGCTTTTCCCTTACAGATATTTAAAAGGTTCGAAACACAACGAGTATGTATTCACTAATCACAATCGATAAATCTCTGTCAACAGCACTGATAAAATTTAATCTCAATCTTCTCGGAATTTAAAGAAATCGATATGAATGTTTTTTTATATTGTAAAATAATTTAGTTGTTAAAAGTGTAGCTTTTATTACGCCGAAGCCTTTGCCGCAGATGGTCGATAGCTGGCCGCTATTTGGAAGTGACGATGAAACGCGATTTTATTTCGATGCATATTTATTAATTGAAACTCTGCGGGACATATATTTTTAGATGTTACAATCAGCTTTTGAATATTGGATTTCGATTTTGGAATGCTCTGGATTAATTGAATATAATGGACACTATCATCTGATTCTTCTCTCGTAATATTACATAAGAAAATCCGACGAATACAAATTGATTGAGATTGAAATCTTCAAAAGCAAAAATTGAGTTTTATCAAATCGATTTATTTTTCAGAGAAAGTGACATTTTAGAAAAGATATATCTTTCTATGACGAAGATGTAAGAGAACTTAGAGTAATTTAGAGCAGAAATTTAGAAACATATAAAACATAATTTTGTAATTAGAAAAATGTTAAAAAAGAGAAAGAACGTTTGAAAATTGGCAGAAGTGATAAAATAATAATTTATGCGATCATAATGTTACATTAAATTTAAAGTGCGAGTAAACGTTTTAGAATCATCTACAAAGAAATCGATACATTATTTTAATGGAACAAAGCAGCCGAAGCTGAATTACTAATAATAACCAAATTATTGCCATATGAATAATATATCGCAAAAGTTTTTGCTGGATGCGTCGCAATTTCTTAAAGGTATACGAGGAATCATATGAAAGATTCGTCCGCCACCGCGCACCGGTTTAAAGGGTATCACCTCATCGATTTTACAAAGGACTTTCGAGGTCAATGACGTATCACGCTCATACATACAGCTCGATGACTCTCTTGATGGCCAGAGAGCTGGAGATAATTCCACATGCGAAAACACAAATTTTCACCGGCGGAAACGGCGATCTCGCGTGAAAAAGACGCGAAAGAGAACGCAGAAACGCCCACGTAGATACGCTCGCGTAGATACGCCTCTCCTCGCGACCGAAACCAGTCGATATTAGAAGCAACTAACATAGGTACTCACGTTCATGACGAAGAGAGCAGCTGGTGGCAGTGCCACTCGCGCACAACCGACGCGTACATTAAGACATCGCGGCGAGGACTCTCTTACATTAAACAATGTTTAATATAATTCGTACGACATTCGTTGCCTTATTGGCCGATTATCGAATCTTGGAACGAGACCGAAGACACACTTTCGTCAATGTATATTCTGAGTCACTGGAATCGAAGCTAGAAAGAACCCCTCCCTGGCCGCGACAACCCTCGTGCAATTGCGAACGCGCATGTCTCTGCGAAAAGGGGATGATGATCCCTCTTTCCATCTCGAGATTCTTTTCCTTCCTACGAACATAAAGACGATTGTCCATGCAGAATTAACAAGTCGGATTTTCTTGTATCCGGCAATACTCGTACCTACTCGTGTCATTGCGAATATGTTCAATTATTTAATTATTTATTTCTCTCGCATCATTGAAATAATTAATAACAAAAAACTTAGATTGAATAGGGAGAAATTAACGTGCCATGGGATAAATTAATTCAAGTTCAGCGTAAAATAATTTGTTTTTTATCGAAATTTTTTCTCCTTGATCCGATATCATTATTTGCTTCGATTTAGTTGTATCAACCGTATCAAATGCATGAAACAATTTTATCCAAATCAATAGACTCTCTTATCTCTCGTAGCTGAAATGATTTGCGATAACATTAAGATACTGACGACCAATTTAACCGAATAGCTTGTTCCACTTTTGATTGAGCGAAATCAGATCAATCATGTTGGTTTGTTAAAACTGTTATTGATTTTTGAAAAAAATGTATATTAAGAAAAATGTGTATATATATATTAAGAAAAATGAGAGAAAATTCATATAATTGGTTGTTAAAAGATACAATTATCATTTCACAATTATTTTTTACAATTATCAATTTTATTTTGTTAATGAAATGTTTATTTAATTAACAGATACAGTGTTTCACACTGTACTCTTACTAATTTTATAGTTACAATAATAAGTCTACAATTTTAAGAAATTCTAAGCAAAATGCGATTTCTTTAACAAAATCGCATTATCAATCATTTTTTATGATTACTGTGGAATATCTTATTATTCTGTTGAACAAACATATACAAGATACCTTTATAAAAAAATAGAAATTTCTCACGATGATATGTAACAACGCACAAGCACATACTTGAAGACAATACTAAATATTTATAGAAAAATAGTCTACTTATGCTAAGTACGCTGAAATATTAAACTTTACATAATGATTATCATTATGTATAAGCTTTATAACCTTAATTATCTACACTCTTTTTAAATGTCTCTTTGTACATATCGATTATATACAACATACATAATTCTCTTAACTGTGCTTAACATGACGAGAGCAATAACCAGTCATTGAGGTCATTTGGCATTACAAATTAGTAAACATACATACACACACACACACACACACACACACGCGCGCGCGCGCGCGCGCGCAAATACACGCACACACATATAGGTTATACAATATATATGTGTGTACACAATCATATTTATATGATGTATATACATATGTATGTATACAATATATATGTGTGTACATAATATTTTGTATACATATTAAAGTTATTATATGATAGATATGCAAAATTTGCAATCGCATTTTTAGGATTCTTTGTGCCCAATATTATTTATACAAATTGATATTGTATAATTATTCTAGAATAGGATAACTAATAAATCCATCGAGAAATATATCTAATATTAAACACTTTTATAACATTAAAACACTTTTATAACATTGAAGGAATAGCTAAAAGCTTATTCCTGAATGAGATTTGGAGGTAGAAGTATAAGGCAAATATGATTGAGCTGGTTGTTAGTGATGTTAAAAAAAAAATACAAGGAACGCATTACAATTATCAAGGAATGCATGATGTCGAATACTTCGAATACTAAAGAAAATAACTCCCAGAGGAATTGTTGTGATAATAAATTACATGATCAAATTCTCTTAATATCTAAATGTGAAAAATAAATATGTTTATTAACAAAAAATGTATACTGCTAAACGTATCGTCTATTTTTTGGCGTTTTACGACATCTTCGTCTTCCGAAAATCGCAATGATACAGATGACTATTATGGCAATGAGAACTGCGCTTATGGCCCATACCGCTTTACTAGTACTAATCTTTGGTGTGCTATTTTCTGTGTCGTTCGAAATATCAGGCATCGATGATGAGGATTCGTTAAAAGAGACTTGAGTTGTTAAGTCGAACTCAAAATTTTTCGGCTTATCATCCATGTATATGGACGATTTAGATTCTAAAGACTTTTCTATTTTTGATTGCATATTTTTCGTGTTACTTGTTATTTTGTATGATGCTTTTGTATGATGCTTTACTATTCTGTATGTGGTAGTAGGACTCGGAGGCGTTGTAGGAGTGTTGATCTCTCGCAAGGTATGTTTCTCCAATTCTTCAAGTTCTTTCTCCGCTATTGCTCCAGATTTGTATTCGAAATTTTCCTCGTTTTCTTCAATAAATTCTTCTAGCGGTGTGAAATACTGAATAAGTGCATCCGCAGATATATCGTCTATATCAACGAATTTATTGAGGACATCTTGCCACTCGCAGGCTCCACTATGTTGAATCATTTTTCTATATATAGATAGAAAAAAAGTTAATAAAATTAAAAGTTTATCGAGACAAATTTATTCATTAAATAAGAACGTGTATATATATATTTTTTATATTAACTTACATTATATTATTATTCATTAATTTTCCATCAAAATTATATCTAATTTCTGTCGAATCCATGTTATATTCATATAATTGAAAAGATAGCAATATACCAAGAATTTTGCTGTATTAATAAAATATTTTTCATTATTTTATTACTATAATAGATAATATAATTATGTACATATATAAAAATTGATTAGTACTTACGAAAGATATGGTTTATTTCTAACAATATGACTATCGTCTATGAAGGTAGGATAATTCATATCAATAGAAGAGATACCTTCATACTCTTGTCTAACATAGAAAATTAAAACTTTAGATATTATAATTGTGTAAATTATATCGATATTTCTAAAAGTGTTATACTGTACTGTCGGATAGTCGGCGAATAAATTAACAAAGTCTAATGAAATTTCAACTTGAGATCCCTTATTTACAAATCTAGCACTATGTACGAAGCCAACAACGCTCCACTGTTATCATAATTATTTCGAATGTCTATGTATATTTTTAAATAGTCTTAGAGTTCTCTTTGTTTTCCTACAATATCTACCTGTAATTCCACCAAGATGTTATCAAATCTGCTGGATTTGTAATATTTTCTCGAATTGCATTTAATCTCCATAAATCAGCTGAGTAATAATATGCTAATCGTGGAAATATACTCAAGGCAGTTATCATTAAAGATACAATCATTCGTTGCTGATCATCCTTAATATTATTCATTAAATGAGTATGATTGAGCCATGCAGGACTTGTCGATAGTATTCCAAATAGTGTTGATATACCTTCTTCTAATCCTAAGATCAGATATCTTTAATGTCGAATGCTATTTTAACATTTTTTTTACCATTGACACACATGTCGAATAAATTAATATTCGTATTTAATGAATTAATATTTTCTTACCAGAATATCTGTTCACTGTATCAAGAACTGGAGTATTTTCTATAGTCATTTGATTAAATAGTACTTTACCAACATCTTCATGTGCTACCAAGAAATTGCTTATTGTGGCTTTGGAACAAGTAGAAACTCTAAAATAATATATAATAATATATAATAATATTTCAATTTAGCAAAATACCATTAAATTGTGTGATGCTATTAATACATAATAATAATACTAAGCAAACTCTAAAAGACGTCATAAAGATGTCTTTTAAATATATCCTCTGAGAAATAAATTGTATATTTATAAAATTGTATATTTCGATGTACATACCTCATTGTACCATCTCGACAAAAGTTTAACAATCTAGATGGACACTGTTGATTAAATTCACTCTTATCCCAAAATTCTGCTTGCGGAACTTGTTTTAATAGTAATGAACCCAAACTGGATGCAGTCTTGTACAGGGATTTTCCTACATATTTCTATATGTAATTTAAAAAATTTCAAGTTACTATAAAAAGTTACTATAAAAATCTGATTATAATCTGTAAGTTTAACATAAACATAAAACGGCAATTTTTACCCTTTTCCAGAGATTTTTTTTGAGATCATAGATTGACTCTGAGTAGGGTAACGCATCTGATGATACATCTGCCCAATCGTATCCTTGTAAGCTATCTTTTGAATGGAATCGTAAAAAATTCAAATGATACAGTAGAATAAAAAATAAAAGTTACAAAAATTAATCAAATGTTTGCTATTTTTACGTACACTATTGTTAGCTTACCGAGTAAATAAGCCGGAAGTGTATCATTTATAATAACATTGTACTTTCGAGCCAAGTTTGTACCGACAAATTTTACAATCTTCTTGTGAAGATTATTAATCCGATTCCATTCATTATTTATTTTGTCGTATCCACTAGAATATCCTGACAGCATTTCCCAATATTCCTCAACATTTTTGATACCTACAATTAAATATATTTGAATATTATTCTCATTCAAAATGTTTAACATGTATTATACTGATCATTTATATTTGACGTATAAATTATCTATGTAATCCTTATATTTACACTAACCGTTTTGTTTTGCAGCTTCAGCAACGAGTAGCAAATTGTTTGAATAATTTGTCACTAATGGTATAAATTGGTGATACCAAGCATTCCAAGCAGTTTGTTTATCTTCTAGTTTTCTACTATGAGAGAACAAATATTCCACACCTAAAGTTATATAATTACAATAGTTGTATTATACAGTTGGTTTATAACTACTATACTAAATCTCTATCATAATATGGATATTCATTGATAAGAAATAATTCTTATCTTTTTATGTGATACGTTTTATGTGATTAAAACAATAAAACTATACCTTCTCGTGAATAGTTTTGCGATTTATTAATATAATTGATAATTGATCGTTGCAATTCCACGATGCCAACGAAATGAATAAACTGTAAATTATAAAATAATATAAAGTATTATATAAACTATTAATTGTATAAACTATTAATTGTAAAATTAAAAAGCGTCTCTTACCTTCCTCCAATCTTCGTTTTTTAGTAATGTGTCACCAGGTTTTTCAATCATGTCATATTTATATTGAAGAGATGTTTTCAGTTCTTTTGTATTTTTTATTTGATCGATTATTTCATTTTTTTGCATTTTCGTAAATTCTGTATAATTATATTGCTGTATCTCCTAAAATATAACAAGATAGAAACTTATTATTTAATTTATTATTTATAGAAAAACAAATCATTATTATTAAGCAATAATTTAAATAGAAAAACAAATCATTATTATTAAGTAATAATTTAAATAGTAATATACTTACCCACATCGACAGTGTTTTATTGGAAGGTGACAAGATAAATGACCACTGAACATTGGCAATGTTATAACATATATCTTCATAATCTAATTCGATTAATTCGAAGAAAGCTTTAGCTTCATCCTCCAAAAGAGTTTCTCCATGTGGAGCAGTGGTTACATAAACAATAAGATTAAAAACAATCCAATTCCATTTCGATAACATCTCTTTGACCTGCAAATAAAATATTTGTTTTAATTTGATACTGCAAATTAGTACAATGGAAATAACATGTAACACGTAGCACGTAACACAGGAATATAATATCGACTTGTCGATAAAAATTTAACTTTTTGCCAGCAATGTTAAACTTTAAAGGCATAGTCAATTTTTTTATCATGAATTTTGATAAATATAAATCTGTAAAAAATAAGTAAAATATGATCCAATTCTTCTATAATAATAACAATTTGTTGTTGAAACTTTCACATATATATAAGAATTTTTTAAGGTTCTTATACGGTCCAAAATAGTATAAAAATTTGCATTGCAGTTCGAAGACCTAAAATGAAGGATAAAAATTCTCATTGCCGATAGAGGATTAAAAATATTGGGCATAATAAATCACATATATATGTTACAATTGTGCCTCTTTGTCAAGAAAGTTAAATCTAAAATTTCTTTCTTTCTAAATTAAATATAAAAAGTATAGCAAGGGGAACGTTAATGTGTCGCGCTTATATATATTTATATTGAGATTCGTTCTATCATCTATTTGCTTTATGTCCATTTTTACTAACATAGATTAACTTTTAATCTCGGTTTAATTTACTCTTTACCTTTTCCTAATTCTTAAAACTATTATTGTTCATAGAGATCGAATAATGCATTCAAAGCTAATTTAGAAAAAATATATAAGAGGCATTCCACGTCAAATACTGGATGTTATTTTTTTTAATTTGCTAACGTATTCTATAAAAATATGAGACACGTGTTTCGCATCAAAAAAGTTTGATTTTTCTGTAGCATACGTCAACAAATTAAAAAAAAAAAATTAAAATGATGATATTTCAAAGGTACCCGGAATGTCTTATAAACATTATGACGCAAAGTATATTTAAGGGTGTGTCGTAATATCATTATCAAATATTACGCGGTAAGCGAGTTAGTCATCTGTACTGCGCTGCTATTGGTCACTTATTCAATGCGTGCAAATTTGACAAAAAAATAATCGATACGTTGAAAATTTATATTTTAATACTTTTTAGAAAAAAGCAATCACGCACGCACGCACGCACGCACGCACGCACGCACATACACATCTATTAAATTAAGGAAACCTATTCTAAATAGATACATTTAAATAAATTACATAATTATGTTTCAAAGTTGATACTTTGAGAAACTATCAACATTACTATCAAGCAATAATTTACTTTCATAGATCATTAATTATATTACAAAAAAGAATACCGAGAGAGAAATAAATTGATTCAGATGATACTTGATTAGACAATCAATTAGCTTGTAAATAAAATTGAAAATAAGTTGAGCTTTATGAAGAGAAAGAGAAAGAGAAAAAAGACGATAAATTTTCTTTACAAAAGATATTTCTATCATTTCTATGTTAAAATGATGAATTTATTTAGAATTATAGAAAAGTAGGCTCGTATAAATACAACGCAATAAATTAAAATGTCAAGACTTTTTTTAAAAAACGAATAAATATAGTTAAGTAGAATATAGTTAAGTAGAAAATATAGTTAAGCAGAAATCTCTTTAATTACAATCATATAACGCTATAAATTTCATAGTTGAAATGAAATTCATAGCTATATTTGTTCGTTTTTTAAAAAAAGCCTTGACATTTTAATTTATTTAAAATTATATTATGATAATGAGATGCTTAAGTATACTAGCAATTATAATAATAAGTTATTTCATAATACATTCAATTATTGCGGTCAACTGGAATGAACGCTGATTCTTAACAGCAAATTTGCAATAATACATAAATAGACGCAACAATTTAGTAGTTTAGTAAAGTCTTGAAAAACGCATGAAGAAAATCAATGCAAGAAATTAATCATTAATTTTGAAACAAATAGAATCTTTTAAATAACATTTTAGTAATATGTTCTTAAATTGTAAGAAATGAAAGGCAAATAAACTTTGTATTTTGAAAGTTAACGGAAATGATAGAATATAGATATCGATTCAGAGAAGATAGCGATTCAGATACTTTTTGTCGAGTTCATCTATAATCGGAAATTTACATATATGTAAATTTTATATGTAGATTTACATATATGTAGATAGGGCAGAAAATTGTGATTGAGCCAAATTCTTGAATGTGGTTTAAAAGAGAGATACAGAGAAAACGAAATTTATTATATATCACGCGCATGCTTGGTTCGCCATATTGTAGATATTGTTTGTGCGATATATTTTTATCTTGGCCACGCTCTTTTGCGAGAGTAACACGACTTACATGACGCGGTCCAAGTTGCCTGCAGCGATCATGAGGATTTTTCAATTTAGTAGCTACCCGATATATATATATATATATATATACACCTGTATGAATGAAATCAATCATAAACATTAAAGAGAATGAAAAAAAAAACTGGTTTCTGCGCGATCAAAAGAATATTTTATTTTTTCGATTATTTTAATTGGTTATTAACATCTCATAGTATCTCATAGTGTTATATCTTTTCCCGAAAAAAACATTTAGAATGATTTTCTAGCAGGATACTTTTTCTTGAATAATTTAAAAGCCTGAAAAAGATAAACTTACTTTTTCTTTAGACTTCCTCCTTTTTTGTATTTATATCTGAAAAAAATGTATTATATAATTATATAGATAAACTATTATATAAATGAAGAATTAAAGCGCCTTTTCGAGAGTTATTTTCCGTGTTTATTTCATTTTTATATAAAAACGCGATTTAATGCACGTTTCCTGTTTGGTGAACTCGGCAAATTTCCATTTATTCATAACGTGAGTTATAACCAAAATAATTATGTTTAATAGGTATCATTATATTATGAATCAATTGCTGTCTTCGAAATATTTCGTATTGTAAACACTTTTCGATGATAATTGTTGAAAATAAAGTACCGTAGGCATGTATGATGTAAACACGCAGAGTGATTATTCAAAGCATGACAAAACAGTTAACTGGCAGTGAAAATATGCAAATATATAGCAACTAAGAAGAGTTACGCATGTAAATTCAGCCGTTGCATCAAACACATTTAAAAAAAAAAAAAAATATTTCCAAAAGAAAAGAAACTCGGATATTTAGTAATCTTCGTTTTGCAACAGCTGTACTTATTGTTTCTTTACACTCTTTTCGCGATTGATATAAATAAAGTTTGTATTAAAATTTCGAAGCAAGAATGAGAAGAGGTAGAAAATGTAGAAAAAAGAAACAGCTTGAGAGTATTTACCTTCACAGGCGTCGTTGAGCGTTGTTGAGTTGAATTCCCGCGTTTTTAGCTCACTCTTGCCACAAAAACTCAATAAACCAGAAATGATCCGAACGTAGACAATTATCGAACCGAACGAGAGCGGAATAGCCGACAAAGAGAATGGATTGTCTCACGGTGGTCAAAGTACGTTGAGCGAGGAGTATCAAGGAGGAGGTTCCACTGATTGACGGACTCACGCGGTGTCTGACGCTTAATAGGCCGACAGTATGTGTCACGCTATCGAGATATATCTATAGTCCGTACATATGAATCTGATTCCGAAGTCTGACGTCGCCCAACGTACGGCAAATGATTTGATACGACTCACTGAATCACCACTCAAAGGCCTGAAAACCGCGTATGAGTGACTGACTGACTGCTCGTTATGTGTTAGCTGTGTAGTGTGCTTGCCAAGTGCGAGTGCGACCACTGCCACTGCGACCGCGATCGATTGGAATGCCTTCGCATCACGCCACTATTTTCAACGTCAGTGCATGACGAAGCGTATCTCTCTCTCTCACAATATATTACAATATTACAATACGCCCTCGGCCCGCCCCGGAAAGCGGTAGCTTCGCGCATTGGCGTACAATCGTACATACACAACGTGTTACGTGCCTCGTATAATGTGTATTTGCCACTATTTGTTGCTTATCCATTCGTCCTCATGATCCTCATAGCTAATCATCGCTGTGAGTTGTAATTTGTAATCAATAAATGTATAAATGACACACTTCGTTTGCCATCCGATCCTTCCGTTTTATTTACATCCATTCGCGCCACTTGAAATATTCAAAATGTTTGAGATACTTGAATAAAAAATTATTTTTGGCAAACTAGATTTCGGATGATCAATACGCAATACAATTTCTGCTTTATTAGCGATACCAGAGAGAAATCTGAGAAGACATCTCAGTCTTACCATCAGGTTCCTCTCTGGCGATTACTTTAAGTCGGTATAGAAGAAAATGCACTTATTGGACATCGACATTGCCGCGTATTTTTTTATCGACGTTTAACTTGAACGAATTACTTTGAATTGAATTTCAATTATATTATACATAAAAGATGTCAAAAAATCATGCTATATTTTTAATAGAAGCAGAAAAATGCAAAGTTATTTTTAAAACTCGTTATCAAGTTAAAAAAGTAACTATAGTTATCGTTATTATATTTATACTGATCCACAAAAGTAATACACTATTGTTTCCTAAAAAAAATAACAATTGCCTAATTTATTTCAATGCAAAAACAAGATTCGATAGAAAAAGTAAATAGATACTATAGATACTATAATTTACTTTTTTATAATATTTTTAATCAAAATTGTACCCAGCAAACGAGAATGGATTAAAATAGATTAAAATTTTTTTCTATCCGAATGAAAATATTTTAAATAGCGAATACTTTTTTTTTGGATTTAATTGGATTCAATTAGATTCAATTGGATGCAATTGGCTTGAAAAACTGCATTTTCTATTCAAAATTTTGAATTGAACAGTATTCACAATTATGTTTATGTGCGCAGAAAAAACTAATATTATTTTTAGATTGAAAGGCATAGAGATATGCTCCATGCAATTAATAAATAATCTATAAAAAAATCTATAAATGAATAAAAATGTATTCAGAATTGAAGAGTATTCATTTTAACATTCGTGAATCAATATTTCTGAAAATCTGAATCCATTTCAATTCATTTCAATCCATTTGCTGGATAATAAAAGCAGCACTCGTACAATTTTTACATCTTTTTTTTAATATTCCATCCATCGCCGACAAGATTTATAAAAAGAGCAACTTTTTTTATTTTTAAATACCAATTACAGGCTAAAAATTTTGATTTCGAGACAAGTTGCAATTAAGATTTAAAATAGAAAAGCGTGTTCTAAAACTATCTTAAATATAATATCAACGAACTATGAATACTATTAGGTGTACAAGTATGAAATGACGATTTGAGAAACAGATGGCGCACCAATGCAGTGTGAAGTACAAAGATTTAACATTATACGCCATTTTATTGTACCATCAACAAGTGTCAAACGCGCAAAGT
>Ga0157364_1004960_pt1 | contig 13409 bp, 7 predicted proteins | sample AttsexASBM2_FD_111476 | JGI IMG/M metagenome (GOLD analysis project Ga0157364, IMG submission 111476) | Fungus gardens microbial communities from leaf cutter ant in Ribeirão Preto, State of São Paulo, Brazil - Atta sexdens ASBM2 | ecosystem: Host-associated > Fungi > Mycelium > Unclassified ... | reverse complement strand
TACACCACATACACACATACATATTTATAACTCTCACTATGTATACGGGGATCATTATTGTGTCCAAGCGATTTTTAAAATTATGAATATTTTAAAAACAAGTAGATACGCTGTTCTATTCCTAAAAAAAACTTGAAATGAAGGAAGATGCTCATGAAAGCCTGACAGTGGACATCATTTTCTTGCTAAGCAGTGGATATTCAAAATCGAACGCAAATACAATTTAAATGACTCCCGTACACTCAACGCATATTTGTTGTATAAATAAGAAAATGATTTTTTTCGAGTTCCTTGATTATTTTTATAAGTAAAACACACACCCATACACACAAAATGCAATTTTTTTTTATTAGTATTTCAATAAAAATCTGTACTTTTTTCTTAAAAGTGGAAAATTGTAATCACATACACACACACACACATACACACACACACGCGCGCGCGCGCGCGCGCAGAAAAAACTTATTTCTTTATATTTAATTGCTTAAAGTATTCTATTTAATACTTACATTCTTAATACTGTTTCAACTGTATATATTTCAGATTCAGTAATAAAATACAATTACAATACCAGATTCGACGTCTGCAGAGCTAAAAGCTGTCATACAAGAATGACTTCGTCATTCAAGCAATAGAATGAGAAGCGTGATTGCAAATAAAAATAATAAAGAATAGTTATATTATTAAAGTCTCATTTACATTTATATATATATATATATATATATATATATATATATATATATATAAACATATATTTTATTATTATATATCATTAACATACATACAATTAATATATTGATATACATTGATATACATTTAAATGTAATTAAATTTATATATAAATTAGTTTTCCAGTATTTACTAATTTTGTGATCAATAATACAATATCTGTAGTAGTTTTACGGTGTTTTCTTCTGAAACGCATTTCCGCAGATCACAATAATGGCAAAAATTTATTTAAGTCATCAAAATATATATATTTTATTTTTCTTATGTTGTTTTCTATTAATGGGGATTGCATTCATGCAATGTTTCCATAAGAGTATATATTATACATTTAAAATACCAAAAATGTTCTGTAAAAAGCTAAATGCGAGCATGTAAAATACGTCAATGTTACCAACTTTTCAAAAAATTATTTGGTAGTCGTACTTATTTTGCAATAAAATCTTCAAAAATCGTCAATTCTGAAAAAGTTATAACTTAAATCTAAATAAAAATCATAAATCTCTATTATTGATACGCTAAATATAATTACAAGAATAGAATAGAAGACTACAATGCATTCTGATGTTACATTATGAAACTAAACTGCGTTTCAACGATTCATTTATTAATTAGTGGATTTAATGTCAGACTTCAATGTCCTACACCAACTATTCAAGTTGACTATTAAAAAGGAATTCAAGATATAATCACACTAAACAATAATGTGAGGAAAATTAACGTTTTTGATCCAGATTCGTATAGAGCTCTAGCTCAAAAATTAAGTGAAAAAATCCAGATAACCACCTGTAAAAATAAGAATGAAAGATCAATAGAGTCGCAAGATGACTACAAAACAAGTTCCAAAGATAAAATATTTGAAGAATTATGAGGGAGAAATTACAATATTTTTGACGCAATTAATATTATCAAAAAAGTAAAACACGTAATTCCATAAGGGAGGCACACAAATATCAAACGCGGTCTACCCCTATTCTAACTTTTGATAACAAAGAAAATATTGGAAAAAATCTACGAAATCAAGACTATTCTTAACACGATAGTCCGTATTGAACCCTTAAATAACATCAAAGTAATATCACAATGCAAAAAAATTTCAACTACACTCAAGCACACTGTCAGAAGGAGACTGCTTGCTATCGTCGAATAAATGCATTGTGTGTTAATAAACAATTACGTGCTTCTTTCTTTGATTGATTTTCAGTCGACGAATAATTAATCGGCAGTGATTTATAAGTCTGGTTTTTATTGCTGCAATCTCTGAATGCACCAGTACAATAAGTTGAAGTGAACAAACGTATATTTGTTTCACTTTTTTCTTTTCTCTTCAGGAGGAAAAAAGAAGTAAGATGAACTAGTGCAAAAGTTTAATCAAAAAGAACAAGCCTATTAAAAAACAACCTAATTGCGACAACAAACTCATCACGTCACCACATTGTGGATTATAAGACAAAAAATTCATGAATTCTGTACTGCAAACAAGGAAACGAACTATAACGATTAAATGCAAAGAATCACCGGAAATCAGTAGAATTATCACAAACATTGGAAAAGTAACATTGCAAAATGATTGTAAGCTAATCACTAACGATGTAATAATAAAATCAGAATCAGATACCAAAACCAAGATAATAAAGGCATATTTGTAAATAAATATAAAAATTATTGCGAGATCAATCGTTAGAAAATAGTAATCCGAGGGGTAAACCGCTGACTAAAATTTTCTACACCAATGTCTAATTCCTGGACATTACTGTCAAATTTTTACGCAATGTCTAGTAATGCCCACAAATGCCCATTAATGCCCTAGTAATGCTCGCTAATGCCCAATAATGCCCATTAAAATAAATTAATCACTTTTAAGAAAAAACGGAATCTTTATAAAAAGTGTAATGATATTTCTTACAATTAGTATCTCGTTTGCGTGCAGGTTGAATGTAAAGTCCTTATTCTACGCCCAGCAAACGAGAATGGATTGAAATGAATTCAGATTTTCAGAAATATTAATTCACGAATGTTAAAATGAATGCTTTTCAATCCTAAATGCATTTTTATTCATTTGTAGGAATTGCATGGAGAATATCTTGCCTTTCAATCTAAAAATAATATTAGCTTTTTCTGTGCACACAAACATACAATACACACAATTGTGAATACTGTTCAATTCAAAATTTTGGAATAGGAAATGTAGTTTTTCAATTCAATTGCATTCAATTGAATCTAATTGAATCCAAAAAAAAATTATTCGCTATTTAAAATACACATTCAGATAGAAAAAATTTCAATCCAATTTTAATCCAAAATTTTAATCCATTTTCGTTTGCTGAGCGTTCTAATTGTAATTCTTAAAAATAAAAGTAAAGATATAAAGATAAAAAAATAAAAATAAAAATAAAATTGTTTCATCTTTTATTGATATAATTCCGTTTCTTTGATTTATTAAAACGATATTTTTATTAATTGGACTGTTTTACACGTTAGTGTAAATTTTTACTCGATAGTAACAATGTTATTTTAATTTATTACAATTACAATTTTATTAATAGCACTATTTTCACCAAGATACTTTTATGACATTCTAATTTTACCGTTATTTCCATATTTTATTAATTAATAGATTTGTATTAACAGATTCATTTATCTATAAATATATTAATAACTGTAGAACGAGATCTAAGAACTCTATACATCAACCTCTACAAAATAATGTAAACTTCTAAAAAAATATGTTGTATTTTTAAAAAAGATTGAAACGGTTTCATCTATTTTATTAAGAATTACAATTAGAACACAGGGAATAAGGACATTACATTGGACCTGCATACAACGAGATGCTAATTGCAAGAAATATCATCACACGATACACACTTCATAAAAGTTTCGTTTTTTCTTAAAAACAATTAATTTATTACATTATAACATTTTTATGTAAATATCTGGAATTTACATTGAAAATAACCTGATCGGTGTCGAAATATCTGTAAATTATTTTGTTTATTGTTATTAATTTGTACATTAAAAGATCTATTTTATATTCATAGCCCTTTTAATTTATAATTTTATTTTGATTGAACTATATTATTTTATGAATTATATTTAATATAAAATATTTGTAATAAGATTAAGTAATGATATTTTAGAAGTATAAAACTTTTTAGAAAATTTCGATTGAATGCATCGTGAATAAGAACTATTTAACATTACATTAAATGAAGATAGATTTTATATATATTTAATTTTTTGTATTATTATTAATAATTTTTGTATTATGTAATTTGAAAATTATTACCTTTTTCAGAGATATTCCTGGTGAAAACTTTTCTTATAATTTTTCTTATAATTTTTATACGAATTTGGAACATTTTTCAAAATACTCAGAAATATTCAAAAAGTTTATATCTTCTCTCAGAATTTCTCATATAAGTGTATTCTGAAATATTCTGAAATTTCTCATTCTATAATTTTTAAAAAGTATTTTAAAATTTTTTAGATTTTGTAACATTTCATCAGAAATTATATTTACAAAAAATCTTAAAAATATCTTACGATATTACATTACATAATTACATATATGAAAAATTCTGAGAAAAGATGTAGATTTTTTGAAAATATTCCAATTCGTATAAAAAATGTGAAAAAGTTATAAAATTATAGAGAAATTTTGAAAAATTATATAGAAATTCTAAAAAAAATATGAAAAATTCTGAGAAAAATTTTCACCAGAGATAGCCATTTAAACATAGGTTCCGATTCAAATGTAGCCTTTTGAGACTTCGTCACAGCTAACTTAAATTATGTTCATGTAGGCGCACAATTAACCACTGTACAAGCTGATAGATTTGACTTTCCGTTAACGATACATTTGAAACGGATATGTCGGAAGTATTCAAGTCTTACTCGCGTTCAAGAACTCTGATTCCTGCTTATATCATACTTTTTGAATATGGATTTCAGGTAACAGTTAAATTTTTTCTTGTGTATATTTAGCTTTAACAACCACTAAGATTCTTATAAATAATTTTATTTATCTTTGTATGCACAGAATATACGAATAAGCAATAATGCCTATAGATTGAAGCTGCGTCTTAAGTGCTTAAATAATTCGATGTGAATTCATATACTATATATGTAGTCATTTAAACTGCATGCCGAATTGATTTTTTGGATCTAGAAATACAACTGAACTATTGTAATGTCACAAATTAAGTTGACAAGCAATTTAATAATTTGACAAATATATTAAGAAAAAATTACCAATGTGAGCCAACACAAGATTTTTTTTATGAATGTATCTTTTTATAAATAATTCTTTTGTCTTGACTTATCATTCCATTTTAAACCTCAACGGATATAGATAGTCTTGTATCAATTTGTACAGAACATCATTAATCTGTTCTTAAGTCTAAAAAATTATTAATTTAATTAATTTTCTGTTAAGAATTTTTATTATTTCTGTTAAGTGCCAAAATTTTTTTATTTAATTTTATTATAGTGATTTCCTTATTAGTTTGATAAGACGCAACAAAGATAATAGTTTTTACAGCTTAACTGTCTCTTTCATTTCTGACAACTTTATTTTATTAGATTGTGACTTATTATATTTAGAATTTGTTTCTACATTTGAATTTCTACATTTTAGAAAGTTAAGTCAAAGCTGTCAGCTTGCACTAATAAAGTGATTAATCACGGGCTTATGTGAACGTAATTAAGTTAGAGAATACTGCAAGCAAGTCTTGAAAGATGGGCCACATTTGCATTAGAACATATTATGTCTAAATGACTATCTCTGAAAAAGTTAATAATTTTCAAATTATAGAAAACAAAAATTTTAATCTATCTTCATTTAATGCAACGTTAAATAGGTTCCTATTCACAATGCATTCAATCGAAATTGAAACTTTCTACAAGTTCATTATTTATAGGGGTTTCACCAACGCTAATTCTTCTTCTTCTTGTTTTTTCTGCTTGATTTTTTGATCTAAAAAAAGGTCACAGTACTATGCTTTGATTTTGGATCAAAGATCCTATGATAGCCTCTGCAGGGGAATAGAGGCTCCACTTTTCTTACTTTTAATCTTCCAAATTGATAACTCAGAGTCAGATTTCTTCGCAGCTACGACGGATGAGACTTCTTTTTCTTAGTGTGTGATCAGACAACCCCTAGGTTGAGACTAGGCCACTGAGGTCTGCAGTACTAGTTATAAATTGCGAGGGGGTTACCAGTCTGCTAGAATTTCGATCGAAAACATTAGCTTCGCCCAAGAATATGTATCGTAATGATGTCTCTCAGGGCCGACACTAGCCGACACTATTCCTTCGTGGGGCGAAGGGCGGGTTCCGAATTCCAACTGTAGTTGGCGCCACCGGTTGATTTGGAGTACGGTCAACGGAGCATGCTCTAACCATGTTGTAATATGCTTCTATCATAGCTCTTACTCATTCCAACGCGTTTGATAGAGTGATTAGGAGGTAGGAACATGTTGAAGCATTGGAACTTGCGAACAAATTTTAAGTATTGATCAATAAATAATGAAAATTCTAGTGAACTTATTCACTTTTGTAATTTTCATCTCATTTCGGTTGTGATCAAAGTCTCGCTACAAATGCTTTGAAGCGTTTGATGGATCAATTAGAAGAAAAAATTTTATAAATTGACCAATTAAAAAATGCTTCAAAAGCATCACATTGACCATACTTAAGATCGTCTTGAATATAAGATCTGATTATGAATACTGGCCAGTATGAATAAAGGGCCAATTTCATCAACGCCAATTAGCTTAATTAGCCATTGATTGACCAATCGCGTTTGCTGTTTAGTAGAATCAACAATTGCGGTTGATCGTTCCACAATTAAGCTTGATCGGCGTTGATAAAATTGGCCCGGAATCAGATTACATATTGAAGAGATTATAGATTGAAAGATTGAAATTTGACCAATCAGAACAAAAAGAGTTAAAATTTCTTTGTCCTCATTAGTGAAATTTCAATCTTTAATCTTTAATCTCAATTTTCAATGCATAGTCTGATTCCAGTCTTAAAGTAATTAAATCGATATTAAAATTAAACTGAGCGCGTTTCACTGAACATTAGCAACGCGAGCATCATTTCTTCTTTATTTAATATTTGAAAACAATAAGGATAAAATGATGTTAGCGAGCGTTAATGGCCTGGCAAATCAAGCAGCGGTACGATGCGCGACATGCAATGAACGATATTCAATCAACATATAACTCTTTTAGAAAAGCATGTTGATTGATTATTGCGCGTCGCATATTGCTGGATTCACACTGGATCCGTCGTAACGACATTCTGCAACCAGAAAACAGAATTTTATTTCATATACCAGAAAGCAGAATTTTATTTCATATACCATGATACAAAGCAAAATCCTGTTTTCTAATTGGTTGTTAAGCGTCGTATACACACGTCGGATTCAGTGTAAATCCAGCATATCGCGATGTGCCATAAATGGAACGCATTTTATATTGAAGAAGGTAGAAACGAGCCTTAATAGGAAATTAGGGAGTTTTGCAATATCATTTATAAGGCGTCGAAATGCTCTTTTTTCTACAGTGCACGTGACATATAAGAGCACTCCTCAGATTTGCATTGCTGAACGCAGCTTATCTAGATAGGGTGAACGCTAAGGTTAGGGATTAGGTTATCTTCTTAACTAATTAAGAAAAGGATGACAGCGTATCTAAATTCGTTATTGTAAGAACCATCTAATAATGCTGAGATAACGCTAGAAATGTATTCCATTTCGCGCATGATGTGCATGAACACGACGAGATATTATTAAAGACAGTCGGCGCTTATGGAAATTTGCGTGCCTGTTAAAATTTAAATTAAGGCCCGATTGTTCCACCTTTTGATAAATTTAATCTGTTGGGTAAGTAAGATTACCCAATTACATGCGCGGATTGCCAGATTTACCTACAGGGTAAAATTTACCAAAAGGTGGAACAACCAGCCTTAAGAGTAAGAAACTAATGATATGGTATTAATTTCATGATTTATTAGTTTTGTAGCATGCACATATGTTTAAAACTTAATAATACTAGATTTTGATTGAAAATTGTAATTTTAATGTTATTATCTGCGTTTGATTATCAATAGAGATAATTACAGAGAAAAAATTGTAATTTTTCAGCAATATTTAAGATATTATAGCATTAAAAATATGCATATTTATTTATACAACATTTATATAATAAAAAAATCATGAATTTAATAATGTATTATTGAAATATTTGTTAATAATCATGAATTTTTATTATCGGCAACGCTATTGTCCTTCAATTATCCCCAGGCCTCATTGATAGTTACAAAAATTTGCCCAGAGCTGATAGTCTTTGATAATATCTTGTTAGTAGCATGATTATGGTGATCATACATTCTTTATTTTAAGTAGCTGCCCTTTAAATTTATTTGTTTCTCCAAAACTCAATTTTCTTTTATTTTCCAATATTATTTTCCTTTATTTGACATTACGGAAAATTTTTACGGAAAATATTTTACAGTTTCATGCATATAAATATAGTTTGTTTTTGTTAATTTTTTATATTTCTTAATTTTTTAAATTAAATTTATTCAAATTACAGTTGTTGTTCATTTTTTATTGTTTCGAACCTTTTATTATTTCAAATCAAAGGTTTGTTCCAATATAGTCGAACCAGTTTCAAACTATCAGAAACCTGCACATTATTTTAATTTGATTATACTGCAATAAAATTTTATAATGCACGGATTCTTGACAAATTGACTTGAAAACATATAGGACAACAAAGCTCTAACATTTTTAAAATTTGTCCTTTATTTTCTTTAAGAAAATATAGTTACCGTATGATGCATATATTTATCCTTGTTGTTCACCAAATGTAAACAAGGATAAATAATACATTGTGCACATCATGCATGAAATGGAACACACTTTAGGTTAAGTCAACAATGGTGAATAAAGTTTATTTAATTTTTAATTGGACTAAAGAATAAAAATGCATAAAATTCCCAAAAAATCCAATAAATCCAAGTTTCTTTTTTTTAAAAAACCTATCTAGGTGTTTTTAAACTCGGATTTTTTCAACCCTGATTATAATATTATCATATAAAATATAAATCTCTTTCTCTTCACCTAATACATTTCTTAGGGAAGATAAAGCCACAGTCAGCAAAACAAAAAAATAAATTCATTAAGAGTATAGAAGTCATTATTGAAAACTTACAGTTACACACATTTTGTACTCAGTACATGTCAATTAATGAATATTTTCATAACAGTATGTTTGATTATGTATTGTGTGCAATAAAGTAAGTATATTACATATTCTATATACTATCCCAAATTTTGCCATAGTTTCTTTGCAGCGGAAAACATGTATCCTAAACATTAAAAGATATTGATACAGAGACATAATATTATAATATATATAGAATTATTTTATACAGCCTAATCTCTAAATAGAGCCATATAGATCATGTGATCCTATACTTATTTTTTTCAAGTAGACACTCGATGTTAAAATTATAAATTTAACTACTTTCGCGATACTGGATATCGTCTTAAAGGCTGAATAGTCATCACAGCCATATTGAATCGTGAAGATGAAATCGTCAGAAACAAAAAAGACGCGTTAACTTTTATTACGTGCCATTTATAAATAAAGACAATTTCGATAAAACAAAATGATGAGATTTCTTTAAAACATTTGTAAAAATGGACGAAAGTTATGCTTGACAGTCAATAAATAATTGTAAAAAGTGATAAAAGGCATGTGTAAATGAAAATAAACTACGCATGTGCACTTAATGTTTTATTACTTTTTACGATTATTTGGGATAAGCTTTCGTCCATTTTTACAAATAAAGCAATCTCATCATTTTGTTTTATCTAAATTGTCTTTATTTATAAATGGCATGTAATAAAAATTAACGTGTCATTTCTCGCTTCTGCCAGCACGATTCAATATGACTGTGGTGACTACTCAGGAGCCTTAACAATGCTCCAAGTATTGAAGCGTTGATTAAAATGATTCGTTTCGCTTTCAAACACTTTTTTAATGTGTATATTTCTTAATAATGAAATATGTCAGTTTAAAAATATTAATTTCTTACTTTAAAAATCATGATTGATTACATACATACATATGTGCATGTTTTGGATTTTTAAGGTAAGAAATTAATATTTCTAAACTGACATATTCATCATTAAGAAATACACGTTAAAAAGGTATTTGAAAACGAAATGAATCATTTCAACGCTTCAATATTTTAAACGCGTATTGGTACAAATCAACTTTGACAGTACAAATCTATATCATTTTTTCATTATCTTCGAGAAAGTAAAATCGTGATATAAAAGTCAGAATTTTATTTGATTAAATTAACCCATACAAGGGTACCAACTTGTCGTATCATTTTGCCTATGGCAAAGGTGGTACATGATACATGGTCCCACGTATTTATCACAAAAATATTAAATATATCGCAGTGTGTACCAATACGTTGCGAAAGATTATTAATCGTTGAAGATTATAAAACTCATAGTACCTAAATATATAAGTTATTTTCCATACGAAAAATAGTAGATGTAGAAGCACGGACACTATATCAATTTTACAAGTTAACTTACAAAAATCTTCAAATGTCGCTTTAATTCTATTTGTCCCATTCGACTTCAAACTAATATCACCTCGTTTCTATTGCGTGGTAGTATCAGAAATGCTTTGTCTCCACGTAGCGTGAAAAGGAATCTTCAAGATCTTAACTCGAGTCTTGGGTAATGCGGTTAAAAGAAGCTTCTGCAATTGTGGCAATGGCAAAATGTCGACTTGCGGTCCCGTTTGTTGCGGTTGTTGTTTATCATCAGCTATAAAAAAATTATTAAATAACTTTTCACAATTTAATCATAGATTATTTGTAGAGATAATAATGTTAATCAATTAGCCGATAACTAGTTTTATAAGTTAATATACCTTCTTTTTGGTTCTCATTCTCATCCTCAATATCCGAAATTAATCTTAAGCAAGGAACAGGTTTTAAAACTGGTATAGAATCTCCTGTAATTTGTTTTTTCATAAGATTGCACTGATCGATAAACAGTTCTGTAACTCTGAGTAACTCAAGCGTAACACCCCATATAAAATGCGTTAAATTGTCTGACAATTCTGTGACACCTCCAAGCACCATGTTGTTAGATGTCGCCGACTGGGATATATAAGTCGGTATAATTAATAACCTTTTGATGTTCTTGCAATTAGCCAAACATTTGTCAAAACCATTCTTCACATCAAAATTGACCAATTCCATCTGACTCAAATTTTGCAATTTCGATACGCCTTCAAGGATATCAAATGTACAACACGATCCTTGACCTTTTTCAAGTCTAAGACGTTCCAATTTATTTAAATTGATTAAAACAGTAGTTCCAAACTTATCAGGAAAATCAGAGCATTCGCCTAATTCTAATGTCTCCAAGTTCGTCAATGATTGTAAAACATCGATTTTTTTCTTCCCAAGTTCCTTAACTGATGTTAAACTCTGTATCATAAAAGAAAAATAATATATTATTTTAAATAAGATATTTTCTTATATCGTATAATAAAAATAAAACACAAAAAAATCATAATAGAAATTTTGTTGGAGAAACATAGATTTAGAAGTGTGCGAATTAGTTCAAGCAAGTTCAAATTCGCATCTTGTATCAGTGCTTACCAATCTTCGTGCAAGTGCATGCGCTTATTGGCTTACATTGTAAAGAAAATGCTATTTATTTTTTATAAATATTATTTTTTTTTGTTTAAGCCAATGAAAGTAAAATAAAGATACAAATTTAGCACAACAATTAGCTTTAAATTAGATTTCGACACACTGAAAGAAATGTTTCGTATATATAATCATATATTTTGATGAAATGTGACTAATAAAACCTAATTTTCTTATTTTTTCATTAAAAAATTGTATTATTGTCCTAACTAAAATTTACGACCAAATTTTGATTAGAACAACAAATTAGAATTACATTAGAATAACAAAAATTTTAGTTAGGATACAATTTTTAAATGAAAGAGTAAGAAAGTTTGTTAGTCACATATAAAAAAATGGATGGTTAAATGATTATATATATTGAATATTTCTCTCAGTATACAATAAATAGTCACTGATACCTTTAAAATAATACATTATTATAATCGCGATTATTTGTTTACTTATACGCATGAATTTAAGTTTAATTTATCAATAATTATGTTATAATGACTTAATTAAATTCGAATATGCAAATGCTTAATTTGCATACCTCTACATAGATTCTTACCAATTGTGTTAAATGTTTTAATTCTTGTAAAGGTGTAAGATCTTGTTGTAAGGACATTCCAGATATTGCTTTGAGTCTGAGTTCTTGACATCGACTTAAATTTCCGATCGATTCTAATGTAAGAGATTCACATTTGATCGACATCGCACTAAATACTTCTAATTGTGGACAAGTTTTAATAACTTCTTCCACAACCGAAACGGGACATCTGCATAGTTCAAGTTTCACGAGACTGGTCACTCGTGGTATGACAGTCAAGAATTTCTTCCAGATGCTATCGGACTCGCCAGCAATTAGCATCTTCCTGAGATCTAGATGATGCGTGCCACGTTTCTGTAATGTATCCGCCAAACCATCCCAGTCAGTTACTTGACTGTTTTTCATTCGTACGGTCTTCCATAGAGTTTGATGTGCAGCGAGATCACGCCACGTTTTACAAACTCGTCCGGCTCGCAATAACTCTTGCACCTTAAGATATTGAAAAATACGCAGCAGGGAATGATAACCGGCGCAAAATGTATTCATGAAATTCTGTTGTGGCTCTAATTCCTGTTGATTTTGTTTCCTCCTGAAAACATTAGAAAATATGCATTTTAGAAATTTTACATCAACTATATTTGTGGAAATGCCTATATCATGTTACACATTGAAAAGACAATATTTATTTCTTAAAATTTATAAAATAGAAGCAAAAGAGTATTTTTTTAAAGAGACTTTTTTAAGACACAATGATTAAAAATTATTTGTTTGTACTATAATTTTCAATATAAAAAGCCTCTGATAAAAATAATTTCGCGAATGTATATATTCTTATTAAAAAAGAAACAAATTCAAAATGAAACAATCAATATGGAAATAAAAAGGATATGGGATGGCGGAGGATTGTGAGAATTTATAGGAAAACGCACTAGGAGTTTTTGTTTCAGCTCGCACACATGTCTTTATATCTGCAAATATAAAAAGTAAAAATGAATTAGATTTTTTTCACTGAAGCACTTATCAATAACTTTGTAATTGCAGCATGAATGTAAACATTTATATTTATACATAAATGTGCATTTCAACATCGAATAAAACTAATGCTTAGATTTAAGAATTAATAAAAATTAATTTACCTTGATACTACAATTACATAAAAAACCGTGATAATCAACGGGTGCATCTTATATTTGTTTTACATTTGTTATAAATTTGGCCGCATTTCTAAGAAGCTAAGGCAGTGTGCTTCGGTCATAAGATAAAATCAAATTCATTTTTAATGTTGCATCTTTATATTTCCAAATATAATAAACACCAGTATATATATATATATATATATATATATATATATATATATATAAATAATTTTCAAAATTTTATAAATTAAATT
>Ga0157364_1004959_pt1 | contig 13409 bp, 5 predicted proteins | sample AttsexASBM2_FD_111476 | JGI IMG/M metagenome (GOLD analysis project Ga0157364, IMG submission 111476) | Fungus gardens microbial communities from leaf cutter ant in Ribeirão Preto, State of São Paulo, Brazil - Atta sexdens ASBM2 | ecosystem: Host-associated > Fungi > Mycelium > Unclassified ... | reverse complement strand
GTGTGTGTGTGTGTGTGTGTGTGTGTGTGTGTGTGTGTGTGTGTGTGTGTGTGTGTGTGTGTGTGTGTGTGTGTGTGTTTGTAACAGCTTTTACATTATCCATTGTACATTTATTATTTGTCCAATGCAAACAGTGTTAAAAACTTCACTAATGAACTTCAGTGCTTTTTAAATTTAGACACTTGTTTGACTAATTTAACGACTCCGTCATTACCTTTATTTTAAATGAAAAACATTTGATTTCTACGTTTAATATACAAATGTAGTTTAATAGTACGCAATGATCTTATTAAGAAATCGATTCAGATTAGAAATTGAATTTGCATGCTTCTAAATCTAATTAATAGAAAATAAAATAAATTTACGATATTAAATCTCATAGGATAAATAAATTTATTTAAAAATAAACAATGCGTTTCTACTTATTTAAAATATTAAACATTATTGTATATGTATAATACATTTCTCTATATTTAACAAAATAGAAAAAAAAATATATGTATAATGTCAAACAATGTCAAAAAAATATATGTATAATGAAAAACTTATCATTCATAAAGTAGACAAAAATAAGAAATTTACAAAATAATAATTTTTTTATGTAAAAATATGCACGTTTTAATTTTGAATAATTATGCAAATTATAATTAAAAAATTAAATACTGTAATTGAAACGCTTCTATGTAGAAACAAAGCTCATGTTTTATCATATGTATTTATTATATGTATTTATTGGTCATATCATATGTATATATTTATTTGATACACTAACAATCTCTGTGATCAATGAAAATATCTGCGATTGCTCATTGTTACAATATTAGTCCTTTTGATCATCTAGTATTAATATCACTATATAATCACACAGGTATACAATTCAATGATTGTTATAGCATCACTTATAATTATTGGTCCCAAAGATACTTTAGGATACCTTTTTAATTAAAGAAATTATTTATATCAAAAATCAATCAATTTATCAATTAAATCCGTTGTATGTTTAATTTGTTAGACCGTCATTTATATTTACAGATGATTATTGATGTTTCAATAGAAAATCCATGTTTAATTAATATACGAACATCAGTCTTTCCATTTTGTTTACTGTTAGAAGAAATTAGTGAAATGAATATTACTATCTGCTTTTTGGCATTTAGTAAATTAATTTTCTTTTAATATGGATAAATATATATGTTTTGACATTATTGTAAAACTGGCATGTCGAATACAACAATGATTACACGTAATTAGCGCGAAAATATTTATCATTAATATGTAATTCGCATTGATGTATAATTATACTTAAAAAAATTAGCGTAAGTACAATTTTGAACAAAATAAAGTTTAAATCCAATTTTGAGATTAAAGTTTAGTAACGATTGCGTAAAGAGTACTAAAAAATACTACTAAATACTTGTAAATAGGAAAAAATCAAATTTAAATCTCGAAAATTACATTCAAATCTTATTTCGTTTAGAATTATATCATATTCGAAATTGTACTATCTTATTCTAATATATGTACCTATAATAATTTTCTAAATATAATATAATTGACCATGCATATCAATAATAAACAATCTTTGTGCCACTTACGAGTAATCATTACAGTGTTCGATGTCAATTTTGCCATAATTTTAAGAATTTTTTTTGACAGCTCTTATAAAAAAAATTAAAATAAAAAATTCTTGAAATATTATGCAGTTTAATTTACTTTTCAAAATGAACTATGTAATACTTCAAGAATTTTTTATTTTATTTCCTTTATAAGAGTCACTCCAAATTTAATTGATCATCTATTCTATATAATTGATATCCTGATATCTTTATTTTTCTAGACTTAGACTAGAATATTACGAACAAAGTTGCGCGGTCGACAGCATGACGAAGAAATGCGCCGGACCAACCTCCGAGTGCAGAAAAGCGATGCTGGGCATTCTGGGTACTGAACTTCATACTAATTGTGCTTGTAAAGGCACCGAACTTAACCAGCTATATGGCTGTCTGGGTTGGCAGCGGCTTCTCTGGGTGAATCCTTGCGTAGGTAAGCGGAAAATTCTGGGACATTCATTACTTACTCGCGTTGAGGACTCGGTAACAACAATTTAGATTAGGAAAGTTAGGATTTGCGATTCATTGTTCTTTAATAGACAACTGGTACAGAGAGAAAAAAATTATAGGAAATTATAGGAAATTATAGGAATGGATATGCTGTAAGAAATATGTTCAAGGTTATTATAAAATTTCATCTTATAAAAGTACGATAAAAATATATGAAAGACAATAAAGCAATACAATATTATTGGTTTACTTTTTTGAGGCTAAAATAAAGACTGCTACAAAAGAAATAACTATTATTCTTTAAAACAGTTAACCTACTTTGGAAATAGCAGATACACTTCAAGCAAGTTATTTGAAAATGCGGTAATCTCGAAATCGATATTGAATCATCCGGATTAAATAAAAATAATCGCAAGCTGCACACTATCTGATATTGGAATGTTAATTAATATAGACTGATAATATACTGTTCCAATGTTTGATCGATCTTCATAAATGTTTATCTCACACACACACATCTATCAGCATAAAGAACGATGTATTCCATTTTTCATTAAACGGCATTCTGTAATAAATTCTTTTTGCATTTACTACGCATAAAGGATATATTTATTTGTTGTTATTTATAACAAATGAATATAAAATATTTAAGTAACAAAATATGATCTATTATATTAATAATTTTGATCTAATAGATTTTTATAATTTTCTAACGTATCATTGTTGATCATTTCAATAAATTGGATTAGTAAATTAAACTTACAAGGAAAGGCTGCGTTCTGCTCATTACGATTTTTCAAACAGCATTTGCAGTGATATTAGAGGAACCTACCAAGTGAACAAACCTGCAAAGTCGTTCCTCTTAAGCTTTGGAAGCCGAGTAATGAGCAATTAAATATATACTTAGTAAAAATCTGGAAATAGTCTCAGAAAGTGTGTATCGGAAAGTGTGTATTTTTTTAGAAAAATGTCTTCGACAAAAGTTGTAAAATTTAAAAGGATGTATTTACTGGTTTAACATTGTTAAGGTCAAATAGATTTTTTTGAAAATGAAAACTTCTATTTTCCATTACATATTCTTGTAGCTCGACAACTTTTAAAACACTATAATAAAATTTTTATTATATATATAAGTTATATATATTGTGTGTATATATATATATATATATATATATATATAAGTTTTATTACTTATTATAATTTTTTTATTTTTATTAAGGAAACACTATAATAAAATTTAACAAGAGCTTATTTTTTTTTAACTAATATGATTTTAACTTTTACTATGTATATTTAACTTCTAAAATGTTCATTAATGACAAATTAGAAAATTACAGAAATTCGACTAGAAAATTACTAAAGAATTTACTTTAGTGCTAATTTCTATTCTATTAGATCACCGAATATATAAACATTATGGTACATAATTAGAACAGACAGAGCTCTATGATATTTTGCCGATGCGCTCGGCATGATATATACTTCTAAAACGCAGTAGGAGATGCAATTTCTTCGTATCTAAATGACTTATCTACCGACTGAATGCAGTCCATTGCATTTGCCATGCTTTACAACTCAACGAAGTCGAGAAAGATCGATAAGAGCTAATCTGTGTCATTTGTTCGACCAATGTAATTACAATTCTGCACGTGGCATCACCATGTAGTTGCACAGATCGCCATATCGCAAATCTAGTCTTTTCCCTGAGTGTATCATTCTTTTTTAAATTATTTCAAAGGTAAAGAGAATTATTTAATCAATCGTTTAAAATACATGTTTAATGATAAACGTAAAAAATAAATGCCTTATTTAGTTATTTCCAGTTAATAATTTGACATTGGACAATTTGTAATTAAATCCTTAAGATATTGCAAACATTATTGAGATTTGTTTTAAAATAGAAGACTTAGACATCGCAGTTTTTTAGCGTATTTATAAATACTATTTATAAATATAATCTATTTCGTGAAAATAAAAGTTGCAGTCGTCGCTACAGCTCGTAAAATATTATTACGCGCATCTTACGTTCCCTATTATTCTATACGCGTCTCGCGAGAGGAAAGGCATGCAGTGCCCCTTGAAAGTATAATCACCTCGGAGCCCCACGGAGGCTGAAATATTTCACAGCAGCTGCGCCGCCGGCGATACGGGACCGGGCGACTTTCCCGATACTTTCATACTTCTGCGTCGGATGACTACACGTGTACATTCAACTGCAATTTTACAGGCTCTCCGTTCGGCACTTTATATTGCTTAGCGGTTGTTATTTGCGGCCACACGTCCGTTTTCTGGTGCGCGGTCCCTCACGACAGTGAGGGAGAAAGTATTAACCCCAAGTTACTTCGAGGCGACGATACCGATTCAAGTCGGCAATTTTTTTGTTCTTATTATTGTGTCGTGAAATGTTATAAGTTATAGACGAAAAATGAAAGCACATCCCAGCATGGGTAATCATAAAATAACATATTGTAGAATCTCTCGTGAATAATTTTTGCGAAGATGTTTTGCAATAGTCATGAAATTTAATCGACAACGGCTTTCTGAATGGACAATAATAATAATAAGGAGCATATAAGCCAACGCAAAAACAATCTTTATAAATTACAATTATAAATGTCTAAGGAGAATTATTTAATTAATTGTTTAAAATACATGTTTAAACATAGAAAATAAATACCTTATTTCCTGTTTAAACGTCTATCTTATTACAATTGACATTTCGGCCATTTTGTTGGGTCATCTTCAGTATTTGAATTAAAACGATTACATTTATAATTCTGTTTAAAATAGTTGTATTTCAAAAATACATTTTTTGAGACTTAAGCAAACGCTCGCATCCAAAAATTCCTTCAATTTGTATTTGAACCATATTATAATAATCATCTTTGTTAACTATAAACTAAAATTACTCATCACAAATGATCTTCACAAACAATCTAAATTTTTTATCAAATTATGCCCATAAGAAAAGATTCTCCCGAAAAAAAATCATGATATTCTGAATACACAGAAGATCCAATTCCTAATAGAATATCCAAAAGACTTCAATGAACATTCATTAACTAATAATTTTGCCTTCGTTGCTCATAAACCTGAAATATATGTAGGGAGATGTTAATTAATTGTGTTGTCTGCTAGCAATCGTAAATGATGAAAGAAAATAATTAAATTAACAATCGAAAGCACCCGCCAGGAAACTCTGTCAGAGAATTAATAGAAAAACTAACAAAAGGAAATTTCTCTAAGTAATAGAGGGAATAAACAGACAAGTTATATATATATATATATATATATATATATATATATAAAATATTAATGTGCATTATTAAATAATCTATTTTATAATTATTGCAATTATAAAACATGTACATTAATTTTACATATATAACTCATCACCTTTATAGTTGCTATTAGATATGTTTTCTTTTTGAGTAAAAAAATCGGTTATTTATATATTACCTTTATATAATTCTTAAGTTGTAGTCTAACTCTCGTTTAATGCTCATTTGTCCTTGTTTGATGAACAACAAGAATAAAATGATTCCAAGAGCATGAATCGGAACGCATCCTTATTCGATTTCGTTCTCACATCGTTTTGAGAGAGTTATTCTTCTGATTACAGTGGAATCGCAAAAGGATTACCACGCGCGTAGAAAGCACCATCATTCGCGAATGACAACAGCGAAGACAACGACGGCAGCAATCGCATCAACGACGAGATCATCGGCGAGCACGACGGCGACCACCGCAGTCGAACAGTCGAAAGTGGAAGATAATCAAATACCGGAAGTGACGAAGTGGCCGACCACCGAACCCACGGAAACTTGGGAAATCACAACCACCACTATAAGCACCACTCCGAGCACCACCACAACCACCACGCCGACACCACGTGAGTGGATAGTACAAACGTATTCAATGATTATTAATTTTCTATGTAATATAATTAATTTGTTACGTAATATAATTGGTGCGTAATACATTTGTTATGTAATATCCTCTGATTCTCTCGGGTTTATATCGAGCATTTTGTTGACAAATTATTAATTACTTTTTCAGTTTGATTTTTAAAAGTACGGAAATATTGAAATAGCTAACATTAAAAAATAGACGAGCTTTACAAATTAAACTCTGAAATACATTTTATACGTAATATAAACTTGTTCCTCGTAAATTTTATCGTAACAGCAATTTCATCTGGAACTTGATTGGTTATTATATATTTATTATTGAAAATTGAGTTTATTTTTTAAAATTCACTATTAAATTTTATTATAAGGCTAAGGTTGTTTATACATATATATATATTATCATAATTCATAGTGCTAATTTTTTAACAGATATTTATTTTTTAAGAGATTTTCAAATTCTTGTTTCTAATTCTTTTTTATTATATCTAATATGTCTTATACATTCTATGTATCCTATATTATTATTTATATTATTATTTTTAATTTAAGCAAACTGATTTTTTGTAAATAAAACTTTGTTTATTACATTTTTTTATAAATAAAATTTCGTTTATTTATCAGTAGCTTAAAAAAAAGAATTTTTAATTTCTTTCACATCGAGAAGCAAATTAGATAGATCGCCTCCGGGTGAGATACGTTGGAAAAAGAAGTTTATAAAGGACTGGAGAAATAAACTGGCGAAAAAGACAGCTTCTCACGTCACTCTCTTTGTAGGCTTCTGCGTGGTTCAAAGGTCGAATACACACAGTCAGCAATACATAAGGGAAGGCAAGGGCAAAAGGGTGAGTCACTCGCAATCTCCCAAGTCTCCCGCGATCGCTGTCGCGACGTAAAGCGCTCACTGCCATCACCCTCGAGAGTCGATACTCGCAAGACAAAAAAGAAAAAGCGTGGATTTTGTGAAACCTTTTCGTGAACGTCATATACCGGAAAGCGTGGGCGAGGGTGTCAGCGAAAATCGGATATTTACTGCGCAGTGCATAGCGAATTTTTTACCGTAAAGAAACGGAAGAAGGAAATCGCCCACGACTTCTTCACGACTTCGCGATATATCTCTTTAACTCTTCTTATTGATGAGAAATTTCTTTAACTCTAAGAATAACTTAAAAAACCTTAGTTAATTATATAAGGGAAATAACTATGACATTTAATGTTAATTATTTTCTTTTATATCTTTACTAGATTCTATTTTGACAAATTTATCGATTAATGAATTAAATAAAGATTGTTACCTGAAGAAAATATACAGAGATAAAACATAATTTTTTTTTGTTGTAATAATTTAAAATGTGGTATTTAGATGAGAAATTAGTGTCATATACTGGGAGTGTACTATATACAGTACATTATTCCTTTTATATATAATTCTATATACACATATACTGGATATATAAATAAGTTTCCAGAGTTAATTTTAAATAGTGTTAACAAATACGTATTTAAGGTTTTTGCATATAATTATTTTTCTATTAGTAAGATTGACTAATCTATATTTTAAATTTGATATAACAATTTGATATAACATAGTTAAAAAATCAACATTTTTATTAATTTAATTGAAAATGAACTCTAGGAAGATGCACATTTGCCTGCTTCATTATTTTTATCGTGAATGAAAACGTCACTCAAGCAACCAGAATAAATTGTGAGACTTACACTTATCAGATATCAAAGAAGAAATGATAATCCCTTGAATTAAATAACATATTTTTACTTTTAACTTCCATGTGTCAAAATATGAAATAATTCATTTCTACAATTCTCAAAGTAATATTTCTATCAAAGTGATACAATAGTTCCCTTCTTTTTCTCCAAAATTTTTCTTTTTTCCTTGCTTTATTTTGAAATTTTCTCATATTTTCTTTTTCACAAAAAAATTTTGTTATTCCAGATTTTATTATTTTAAGAATAGGTCACACATTAAAATTCTTTGTTTTAATAAAGAATTTTAGAAGCCTTATATTCAAAGCATTTATTTTATCTTTTTAAAATTAATTTATTAATATCATCCTCTCAGATTGAACAAATATTGTTTTAATTTAGAATAAAGAAACAGATTAGACAAGGTATTCAATAAAATTGATTACAAATATAATATCATCTTTAATAATGATAAAAACAAATAGCAAAGAACATCTCTTAAAAATAAAAATCACAGACGAATCAACTGTTAGATAAATTTCGTGATAGATTTTTAGTACTGACAGTATATGTCGGTACATCACCTATAAGATGTTTTATAACGTGTGAGCGTAACTTCAGAATTGAATTCAAAGCACAAAAATAGTACAATACATTTTCATATAAACATTTATTCTTTTTTATCTTCTCGATGAGGATAGACTCGTGTCAACGTATTTTACGTGAATTATGTGGACAAAAATTCTTTAAAATAATATCCATATGTAATGTGTCATGAATAACATGTTATCAAAATATCAAAATTTCAACATAGAAAAATTGCATAGAATAAAAATTGATATAAATTTATTCACATGAATTCCATGTGTATTGTTATCTTCTAGTTCTATCCCCATTATATTTCATCCATTATATTTCCCATTAATTCTATGTGGATTATATATGTATATTAAAATTTATATAAAAGTATCTACGTAAAATTCATGTTGAAACTTCGAGGAAAATTTATTTCGATTGTGCAATAAAATCACGACGTGACATTTATGTGGATATCATGTCAATAAATTTTTATTTATATACAATAGTTTACATAAAATACGTAGATTCAATGTAAACATCACAAAAGTGTTTTCATTAGAAAAAAAATTGCGAAACTTATTTATATACTTATAATAAGTAACACTTTAACAATTTTTACACTTGCGGCTGTCATTTTTGAAATACATATGGATATAAGTATTGATTGCAATGTGTTCTACTTATGCAGCTTTATCGTGAAGACGAGCCCGAATGCTCAGAACTGTGTGTCTGTGCTGAAGGTGAACAACTCGTTTGCAATACCTTGTGCGTCGAAACGTTACCCTGTAAGACGGATTTCGCTTTCTACAATCATGAAGCGCCAGCCTATCAAGCGCATCGAGGTCCTTGCCTTTGTTATAGCGGCGGCTTTATATGCATGCGGCCTTCGCCCGGTGAGTAATTATCTCTCTCATAATTGTGATGTCATTAAATTACAGTAGATTATTTAGACAATACTTTCATTGAACTCTTTACAAATCAATGACTTAAATGCTATTTTTATAAGCTATAATATAGATATAATTATGCGATTATGATTTTGTTTGCTTTATAAAATTAATTAATTAATTAAAGTTTTATAGGAATATCTTATTTCATATTTTATCTTGTACAGAAAAAATTTAAATTCTGACAAATTAGGAATGTTTTTATAATAATCAATTCAATAAATATAAAGAAAATGCTTATATAATAAATATAATAGAGCTTCTGCTACTATTATATGTTTTATATGTTTACATTAAATGTACTTAATAAATCTTTTTTCTTTTTTTTCTAAACTCGACCGTGGTTTGGTTTTACGATGATTTTCGAGTAATCCGACAGAAAACGATTTCTCTTCTCACAATATAATACTAGCATTGTATTATCTGCGCAGACACATATAGTATACCGCACGGAGTTTTCATGTTCCTGGGATACAGCGAGAAGGACGAGACCTTATTGAAGCAGTACAACAATGTGACCGTGCTGGACGCGGTGTCATCTCTCGATAATTTCATGAGAAAGGAAGTCAATAATCAGGTGAGGCGTTGCACATTGTTCCTATTGATCGTTATAATCTCGACTAGATGACACTTTGAAATTATCACTCGTTGATTAACACCGTACGCGCGGCTTACGGCTCGATGGAAATTTCACTTAAATTCCAAAATCGAGAGATTGTCTTTGCACAACTTGCCACAAATTCAATGACCCAGAAAAGAATTTAAAATCAGTCGATTATTCCGAGGTTTATTACATCTCGCGTCGTTTCGGCGGCGAAGGAGAGCGTTCTGTGAAATTCCCAGAATGCAATTAATGCGCAGCATCTCCGATCGGCGCGTGAAATCCCGATAATGAGAAATGTCAATAAGAAATGTAATGACTCGTCAAACTGCGCGTCGATTAAAAACTAAATCGGGCTGCGCGGAATTTAATAAAGCCGCCATAATTGTAGCGACGCCATAATTGATGCACCAGTGTACGTATCTACCTTCTCAGATCAACTCTCCCGCGTCTTCCATTTACAGACAGTATGCACACTCTTCTTGTACAATGCGACCCGAGAAAACGTGATCGCAGTGGCACGACTCGGGACCGACAATCCACCCTTAAATAGCAGCCAGGCTCAAAGTCTGCAACACCTGCTACGCGTCAAGGTAAGCGAATCTCGAATGGACCTTTTCGCACTGCATGGAGAAAATTGAATACCTTGGTGCGAGAGCTAGATAAAGCCACAAAAATTTTTGAGAAATTGCGAGACAAAGGAAGACACACTTAAAAGAGACAGAATCTTATTATTCTACTTATTATCTTTTCCAAAGCCTCGAGTAAATAGAGCTTTTAGTCATTACTTTTAAAAACTACATTCTGGACTTAACGCGACGTACTATAAGTGCATTTTTAAAACTTTATACATTACAACGTCCGTATTGATCTAAAATATATATATGTATAAGACTTATACTTAAGTAGAAATATTTATATCTTTTATTCGTTATCTTCTTAATTATCTTCTTAATTATCTTACTCTACAAATACTTTTTTATTCAATATAAATGACATAATATTTTGAATCTAATATGACATCTAACATGATGCAGGATGTCTCGCGTGAAGCAGTAAAGCGGATTAAATTAAATCAAGATCATCATCATATCATTTTGCAAATTTCGCAATGATTTACATTATGTATGCATATAGTGTTTTTTAAAATAATTTGTTACTTGCGTGAGATGTATGATTCTAATTTCCCAACATTACATAAAGAAAAATACTGTACGCAAATAACAACTTTTTTGTTTCAAGTATTTTTATATAAAGGTTCATACATTCGCAAATCCATCATAAGTTCATTACAAACATTAAATTTATTCAAATTATATTCTGAATTTACTAGTAAATTTGATTCTTCCGTCAAGATCATTAAATTAAAACAAATTTGATTCGCTTATTTTATAAAGTCGATCAATTTTCAAATTTGATAATATTCTTAAAAGATAATAATTAATGAATGATAATAATTAATAAGATAATAATTAATGAAAATCCCCAAATAAATATGCATTTGCATAAAAAAACAGATCAATTTTAGGCGTTTATGATTGTTAGGATCGCGAGTTTGGAGGTGTGCTTTACAAATGACATAACAATTTACATGATGCCGTTCCTGCGAAACCAATACCGTTCATATAGAGCTCCTCTAATCGGAGATTGGCTCATAAGAGCGTATTTAACATTCTGCAAGTGAGATAAGATATGTTATCCCACTCTATACAGTAGTGCTAGTAGTGAGGTCTATACACGTACATATCAGAATAAGCCTTTGCTATGCTACATGTGGAGGACTGTGCAAGAATGAATGTTATGCAAGTTGGTGACTTCTACTTCTCTCGCTTCAATATAATATTAAAACTAACTGTCATTCTTGTTAGTCACCATCACTTAAAAGCTCACTCGAAAAACTCAATCAAAAAAAGTGATTCTCTTATTAGAAAACTCTGATTAGAGAATCTCTACTTCAAAGCACCTTGCCGAACTCTTAGCAATCGCGAATATGTGTAAAGAGTTAATTTCTTTACACAAACCACTGTTCATTTGAGAATCTTTATTAATTATTATTTATTAGTTATTTCATTAATTCTTTATTATTTACGTGTCCGGGATAACTCAGCCTCATAAATTTGTTAAATATGTGAAATATGTTAAATATATAATTTATATTAAACATAACAATATGTTTGGATATATTGTTATGTTTAGTATAAATTTTTTACTATTTAAAATCTTTTAACAATATTGTTTCACTATTTAAAATAAATTTTGACAACATTGAAGAATTAATTGTTATCTTATTAATTATTATGAAAATCATAAAATGGTTCAGAACTTTTTGATTCAATTTACCTGTTCTATCTACTCATTATAAGACACCTTGTAGATTGCTATTACTTTGAAAGATTATAACATGGTGCATTAAAGTACACGACGACAATGTAATATCTGATTTAAATTTGTAATATGATTTAATGTTGTGATGTAATCTCTTCCTGGTGAATTTGTATTTTATTGCTATTTCTTTTAATTTATGAAGCATGTGAATAGGTCGACTTTTAAGTCTTTACCGTGTTTGCATTACGTGTAGGATTGTACTTCCAGAGTTTGCAAGGCCTTTTTGAGGGTCTTTCCAACAGTAAGAAAAGCTGATCGCGTGAACGACGGCGATTCGATACACGCGCGTGCGTGCAACCGACAGGAAGTCGGTGCAAAAGGGCGATAACGGGTCCTCGCGAAAGTTTTAATTTCTCGGCGAATCTCCGCGTCGTTCGGGCGGAATTATCGCAATTAATCCGCTCGTTCCTTGCCGAATTTCCACCCTTCGCGCCGCGATAGATCTCTCGGCAGCCGGGTGCAGATCGTCGATCGATTTCCAGGTTATTGCACGCGAGAATGCAGTCTTATATGTGTCCGAAACAAACGCGTCCGAAACAAATTCGCTTATAATGCGCACAGGGCGATTAAAACTCTGTGATTCATGATCGATTTACGATATTGTGATTTAAGTATGGCATCGACCGAATATAATTTTTACAAATTAATAAAACGAATTTATAAATTATAGAACACGATAGATTGAAACTGTTGTATCATAAATTGATTGATCAAATGATTTGAAAAATATTAAGCTTTGAGAAAATAATCGCTTAGAAAAAAAAAATTTAGTAAATAAAAAAGACAAATCTTCGAGAATTTTTTTTTAGAAAAGTATATGCACATATTTGTATGAAAGGTTTTATGTTCGAAAGAACCAATTTTGACAAAACTTTTTTTTATGTAAAAATATTAATAAATAAATATGTTATAGTTAGTGTCCGGAAAGCCGTTTTCCAAAATGCGTTTTGCGATAATCACTGCTATTCGAAACCAGGTTATCTGAAATGAAAAAAGATCGGAAGATCTAGTTAATATATGAATTATCTTTGATCATTCGATATTCCGAAAAATTGAAGTACAACAAAATGACAGCTTCAAAGATAAACTTTCAATTTTCATGAAAAAAAATGGACATTTTTTGTCTATTAAAAAAAAATGCATTGGAAAAAAATCCTTTGCTTAAAGACTAGGTTTACATGTCTAAAGAAAGCATGTAAAATTTCAGATTGGTCGATGCAGTTTT